>Ga0123335_1004029_pt1 | contig 19576 bp, 14 predicted proteins | sample BiotimSIPDNA_2_FD_89707 | JGI IMG/M metagenome (GOLD analysis project Ga0123335, IMG submission 89707) | Anaerobic biogas reactor microbial communites from Washington, USA - Biogas_R2 time_0 SIP DNA | ecosystem: Engineered > Bioreactor > Anaerobic > Unclassified | place: Washington, USA...
CCAGTCAATTTCTTCAAAACCCCCGACGGGTTCAAACCCGCCGGGGGTTTTCTTTTTAGAATGCTGAATGCTGAATGGTGAATGCTGAATGGTGAATGGTGAATGCTGAATGCTGAATGGTGAATGCTGAGGCGCATTTCACAATTCACAATTCACAATTCATAATTCATAATTCATTTCGGCAATTTGCGCTTGGACGAATTGGGCTTCTTTCACCAGGCAGTCAGCCAAGGATTTGCACTGGAGGAAGCCTGGGAGGACATTGTAGGAATACGTCTCGATTTCGAGGGTTGGGCAGAGTGATGGCGTTTTACGGACGGCGGCGAGGATTGCCTTCAGCTCCGCGTTAGCAGCCATGAGTCCGCCCGTCAGGTTGTCGAGAAAGATCGGCACATGGAAATGGCACCGCCATTCGCCATCAGTGTTCGATGAATGGCTGGTCAGGTCGGTTGGGAGCGGGAGGTCTTCCCAAGACTGGATGACAGTGTGGTTGCGGATGAGCCTGGTCTGGTGTAGATACACACTGTCTTGAAAATTCCGACACAGAAACTCTTGTGCGGCGACGGACGGGGCTCGGATGGCGGCGCTCAACTGGATTTTAGTGATGGGGATGCCCTGGTCAATGAGCAGCTCAAGTCCGGCGCCAGGTTCGTGGCCGAGCAGTTCCTGGTGGCAGGTGTCGTAGCAGACGCCCAGAAAGCCGGCATGTTCGTGAGACTGGAGCCGCCGCTGAAAGAAATCAGCGAATTCCGCCGGAGCTTCCCAGAGGCAGTCCGGCTCCATTTCAAAACCCAGCCGGATGATTTTGCCGGTTTGCTGGTGAATTTTTGCCAAGTGTTCGGCCACAGCCAGGATGTTGGCGAGCATGGGTTTTTCGCCTGTGGTTGGGAAATGGCCTCGGTAGCCGGCAGGCAGAGTCGAAATGCTGCCTATCGTGTCTGGCGGCAGCAGGCTGGCCAGCAGGTCTGCCACTGCTATCGTGTAGTCACGCCGTTCAGGACATGTCCAGTCAGGATGATAGACACTCGTCTTGACGGGTTCGTCATGGAATCTGCCGTAGGGGAAGGCGTTGGCGGTCACGGCTTCGAAGCCGGCGGCGTGCAGCTGGGAAGCCCATGCTGCCCTGGCGTCATCGTCGCGCCGCAGAGCCTCTGCGGTCGCGGCGTCCAGCCATAATCCGACTGGGAATGGCCGGTCGGCAAAGCCATGCAGGCGGTTCTTCACTTCCGTCAGGCAGCCGCACAAAGCCGTCAGCTTGGCCTGCGGAGTCGTCCCCGGGAACACATTCATGCAATGGCAGAGGACAGGTTGCCTGGAGAATGTTGGGGCTTTGGTCATAATTATGCGTCCTGAGGCACGTACTGGTCGGTGCTGACGGCATTTTCAAAGCGGGTGTAGCGCGGCAGGAACAGCAGGTCCACGGTTCCGGTGGCACCATTGCGGTTTTTGGCGATGATTAGCTCGGCTGGGATGCCGTTGGTGTCATCTTCCCTTTGCTCATACTGCACGCCGCGGTCGCGGTGGAGGATGGCGACGACGTCCGCGTCCTGCTCAATGGCGCCGGATTCGCGCAGGTGGCTGAGTTTGGGCTTTTCGCCCTGTTCGGCCTGCCGGTTCAATTGAGCCAGAACCACGACCGGGATGTTCAGCTCCTTGGCCATGGCCTTCAAGGAGCCGGAAATCATGGCGACTTCGTTTTCGCGGTTGGCGTTGCGGGAGACGTGGCCGCGGATCAGCTGCAAGTAGTCGATGAAAATGACCTTGACGTCGTGCTTGCTGCACATGCGGCGAGCCTTGGCTCGTAGCTCGAGGATGTCAATGGCACCGGTGTCATCAATGATGATGCGTGAATTGCTGATTTGCTCGCAGGCGCTCCCGACGTCATGTTGCCAGCGATGCGACGACAGGGTGCCGTTCTTGAATTCGCTCATGCTGACCCTGGCAGTGCTGCAAATAAGGCGCAGGACAAGTTGTTGGGCAGGCATTTCCAAGCTGAAGATGCCGACAGGCGTTTCCTTGCTGCTCATGGCGATGTTGGCCGCCATGTTAAGGGCCAGTGCTGTTTTACCGATGGACGGCCTGGCCGCCAGCACGAACAATTCGCCGGGCTTGAGGCCAGTGATCATCCTGTCCATGTCAAAGCCAGTGCGCAGGCCAAGCATGTCCGTGTTGCCCTGCATCAGCAGCTCAAGGTAGATGACGGCTTCCCGCACCAGCGGCTTGATAAGGAGAAGGTCCTTGGCTTCATTCATCCCGGCGACTTCGAAAATCTGCTGTTCAACGGTGTCCAGGAGCGTCTGGACATCGTCGTCTGTGTCGTAGCAGCGCATGATAGTTTCGGTGCAGGCGGCGATGATGCGACGAAGGATGGCATTTTGGCGGACGATGTCAATGTAGTGGTCGATATTGGCGGCGGTCGGCACAGAGTCTATCAGCTGCATAATGTAGCTGCGACCGCCGACTTCCTCCAGTCTACTGCTGCGTTCAAGGTGGTCGGCGAGGACGATCGGGTCGAGGCTGGCTTCGCCCTTGCCAGCGCTCAATTCGAGCATGGCATTGAAGATCGTCTGATGGGCGCTCCTGTAGAAGGCGCCCTCCATGCGCAATTGGCCGAATGCGGTGGCAGAGGCGTTTGGGTCTTGCATCATGCCGCCCAAAACAGCGATTTCGGCATCAAGATTGTGCGGCTTGGGACGGTCGAGATTGAGGAGAGCTACGGTAGTGGAACGTGCCTGAGGTGGCGAGGTTGACGAGGACGGGGAAGTCATGGCGGAAAGTCTCCAGGGGAAAATGGTTTCGCGGCTGGCCGTCAATGTGGTCAATCGCGGGGATGGCCGCAGAAGGGGGGGCACCATGAACCCTCCGGCTGGCCTAAGAAGGCGTCGGGTTGCAGCTGGGGGAACGGTGCTGGCGGTTTTAGGCTGTGGCAGAGGGCGTCTCGCCTTCAGCCATAGGTCAGACAAAGAAAGCCTGTTCAGCGGTTGGGGCGGTTTTTTCATAGCTCCGCCCGTCGATGATAGTCAGGCCTGGGCGTCCGGCAGCGTTTGGCGTCGATTGTCTTTCGACCATTTCGCGTCGGATGGTCACTGGCTTGGTGACTGCCAGTGGTTTGATGTTTTTCAGGTCGCGGATGGCCGCGATAGTTGCTTCTCGGATTAAGTCATGGGCGGCTTTGCGGGGGAGGAGCATGGCGCCTTGGCAGCTGCATGCCTTTTTCACTTCGCAGGTATGCACCCCTGGAATCCATTCGCGGGCTTCCCGGCAGACAAAATCGTCGCCCGTGACTAGGATAGTCGGGACGCCGTAGTCGGCGGCGATGGCGGCGTCAATGCCGGTTTCGCCGACTGGGCGGCCATTGAGCCACATATTCTGTATGGTGGCGGAGGAGTAGGTATGCTCCAGCAGGGCGCCGGGGGTGCCTGCCATGGCATGATAACCTAGTAGGATGAGGGCGTCGCTTCCGGCCAGGCCCCACATTCGCACTGGCCCGGTCTGCCCTTGGACAATTTGCACGCGCGGGTCGACTTGGTCCCAGAGGAAATGGTTGCCAGCGCCGTGACCGTCGCGGGCGATGACTTCCTTGGCGCCTGCCTCGAAGCAAGCGCTGGCGCAGACGTTCATCTCCTCGGTGTAGTAGCGGCGTCCAGCCTGATAATGTGCGCCAGAAGCAGTGACGAAGTCAGAGCCGCTGACGCCGCTGATGCCTTCCATATCAACAAAGATGTAGATTTTCATGATCGTTTCCAGTCGTAGCGGGCGTTTTTCTTAGTCGGGCGGGAAAACTGCGGTCGCATTCTTGCAAACGCCGATTGATTGTCTATTATAGCATGAAGGCAGGGAATTGTCGAGCGGTGTAGTCGTGAAAGGAACCATGAAGGAGTATTTTCAGGCAGTGTCTCGGGCGTTGCTGTGGCCGTTCCGCAGGGCGGGGTCAGAGGTCTCAGCAGAGGAAAAGGAGCTGGCTGGCGTTTACCAGCTGGCGCTGTTCCTGGCGCTGACCGGATTGTGGCTTGGGCAGGCCGCCGCCCGGGTACTCAGCGTTTTGTCGGCGGGGGTACAGTGGCCGGCCATCCGTTTTGGCATTGGGCTGCTGCCGTTTCAAGTTGGAGCCTTTGCCGGCGCTATGGCTGGCCTGTGCTTATCCCGGCGCCTGCATGGCTGGCGTCGGCTGCTGGCTTTGCATCAAGACACTGATGATGACAGCGATAGCAACGTTACTTGGGCAGTTGTCAAGAGTGTGCGGATTCTTTTCCTGCTGTACCCGGTTCTGCTGGTTGTCAATGCCCTCAGCGCCTGGGGCTGCCGTCAGCTTGGCATTCCGATGCCGCCGCAGTCTTTGCAGGTTTTCGCTGAGCAGTCGCCGGGGATGGGATTTTGGTTGTTGGCGGCGGTCAGCGTGGTGATCCTGGCGCCGGTCACCGAGGAGATTCTTTTCCGGCTGGTCGTCTATCGCGCTTTGCGCGGCGCTTGGCCGCGGGCGGCGGCTGTCCTCGCCTCTGTCGTATTTGCGGGGGCGCATTTCACGCCGCAGTATGTCCCAGGGCTTTTCTTGGTCGGCATGGTGCTGCAAACGGCTTTTTGCGAGGGCGGGTTGCGTCACGCCATTGTCTTGCATTGTCTGTACAACCTGGCGTCGCTGCTGTTATTCTTGTTTGTTCATGCTATGGGATCGTGACGGGGTCGGCTCAGGTGCTGCCGTCGAGCGTCCAATCAATGGGTTCGGCCGCCCGTTCAGCCAGGAGCTGGTTGGTGCGCGTGAAAAGTCGCGAGCCTAAGAAGCCTCGATAGGCCGAGAGCGGCGACGGATGCGCACACTGGATGGCGACGTGCCTAGTGTCATCGATAAGCTTGGCTTTGACTTTGGCGGCATTGCCGAGCAGGATGAAGGCCAGGGCGCGATCCCGGCGGCTGGATAAAGCTTTGATGATAGCGTCGGTGACTTTTTCCCAGCCGCAGTCGCGGTGCGAGCCAGGCTGGTGGGCGCGGACGGTCAGGACCGTGTTGAGCAGGAGGACGCCCTGCCGGGCCCAGGCTTCCAGCGAGGGACTGGCTGGCGCGTTTAGGCCGAGGTCCGAGGAGTATTCCTTCAGGATGTTGCGCAGCGAAGGCGGGGCTGGCACGTCATCGGGCACGGAAAAAGCCAGCCCGCAGGCCTGGCCGTCATCATGGTAGGGGTCTTGACCGAGCCAGACTGCCTTGACCTTGGCAAAGGGAGTCAGGACAAGGGCCCGATAGATGTCCTGCCGAGGCGGAAAAATGACTTGGCCAGACATCTCTTCGCGCCGCAGGAACGCCTTGATTTCGGCCAGCGCGTGCGTCGGCAGGAATGGCCGCAGGGCCTTTCGCCAATCAGGAGGGAGTGTGCTTATGGTCGTCATGGGCAATTTTTGCTCAGGAGTATTCCACGGCCACGATTTGGGCCATGTTCAGGGCTGGAATGGTGAACTCGATGCGGTTGTCAGAGCAGGTGAACGGCAGCATCGTTCCTTCCGGAACCAGCCGGACTGTCTTGGGCGGTTGGCGGACGGCGAAGGTGACTTGGACGTTCGCTAGAGGGATGATGTCCTCGATGACTTCGACGTTGCCGCGCTTGGCCGGAGCGGCATAGAGCAAATGCAGAAGGTGGCGGTTTTCCCGCTCCTGCCAGGTGACGTTGGCGCGTCCGCAGGATGGCAGCGAACAGGTCAGCAGCGGGTCGGGATAGAGTCGTTCAAGGCAGTTCATGACAAAGTCGCGGTGCAGGCGCATGCCTTGCTCATGGTAGATGCTGAAGATAGGATGGGACAGATAGATGACGTTGCCGTGCTGGATGGCAGCCGGCCATTCCGTCTTCGTGCCGACCGGGCTGTTGCGGTGGGAGCAGAAATGGGCGTAGGTACGATTGAAGACAGGCCCCCAGGTGGACGCGAGAACCTGAGCCTGAACCGGACGGCAGGTCATGCCGCCGCGATAAGTCAGGAAAGGCGACGTGACCAGGTCCTTAGACACCTCCGGGCCGGCTTCGATAAACTCCACGTCCCAGGGTGAGCGGCCCAGGTATTCGGCACCCAGGTTGAGAGCAAAACGGTCGTCGTTGATGTCCAAGCCGCTTTCGTAGGATGCGAGGATGCTGCCGCCTTGGGCGAGAAAACGGTTGAGCTTTTCGCGGAAGCCAGGGTCAAGCCGGGCCAAGTCAGGCAGGATGAGCAGCCGATAGGGGGATATGGACATGGTCTCGTCAATGATGACATGCGGTATTTGCTTTTCCATCAGCATCTTAGTGGCTCCGAAGATGGCGCGGTCGCGGTTGTCGTCGAAAAGCATTTCCATAGTGGCCATAATGGCGACATCTGCCTCGGGGCGGGCGTCTTTCAGCCACGGTTCGCGTGTTTCCAGGTATTCGTAGGCATGGCCGATGATTCGGTATGTCTCCGGATCCATGCGACCGGACGGGTGGAGCTGGTCGCCGACTGAGGCAAGACACCCCAGGCTGGCAATCTGGGCGCATTCATAGCGGAGTGCGTCTGGGTGCTTGAAGCCGCCGAATTCGCCCCAGGCCGTATGGAATTTTCCAGTCATGCCAACGACCTGCTTGTTGGGCTGCAACTGGGTGAAATAGCGCGCATTCATGGGGAAGAAGTCATAGCCCCAGCCGCCGCTGGGCAGGGATTCGATTTCGAGGTGGCTGTCATACACGAACAGGTCGTGGCGGCCTTTTTTGCAGGAGCCGTTGTGGAAGATGGTGGCTTTGGGATTGATGCCCCAGATGAGACTGGTGGTGGCTTTCAGGTAGCGTTTATAAATCATGGAGGCGAATTGCTTCTGGTCTTCAGGCGACTCCGGGTTGAGGCGCCGCTCGCGCATGGAGGCCTGGCAGCGTTCGCAGTAGCAGGGCAATTCGCGGGTGATGTCGAACCAGATGCCGCCTGGATTGTAGCGTTGGAGGACTTCTGCGGTTACGTCCAGAACTTGCTGGAGGTAGGGCGAATTGAGGCAGAGGTTCCGCCATCCCGGAGGACGGGCGCTGTGTGGGTGCCCTTCGCCAGGGCCGCCAAGGATTTTGCCGTCTTGGGTGCGGATGCACCATTCCGGATGTTCGCGGGAAGCCTTGTCATTCCAGCCGACGGTGATGTAGACTTCGGCATTGATGCCTTCCTCGCGGCAGACCTTGAGCATGCCCCCGACCAGGTCGGTTTTCAGGTTGGGATGCGATAGGCCATGCACGGCGTCAGGATAGTAGCACCAGCCGTGATGGCAGTAGGCAAAGAAATTGATGGACTGGACGCGCCCGCGGCGTAATTGTTCGGCGAACTGTTTTTCGCTGAATTGGCCGCCGATGTCAAGGCAGTGCTCCGAAGTATGGAAGTCAAGGTGAACCTGACGGTTGGGCAAGTTGGTCACGAGCATGCGGAGTCCTCCAATATAATGTATTGATTCAAGACGGCCGGCCCCGGGGGCAGGCAGCGGCGGACACGCCGTCCGGCATTAGGAAAGTGGGGACTAATATACTCCGCGTCGACAGCGAACGGAAGCAGCGCCAGCGTTTTTCTCATGAAAAAGGCAGCTTTCCTGAGCCTAACGTGATGTCCCCGAGACGGTTGGCGATGACTGAACAATTTGCTTGGCGTGGTGTCTGACAAAGCATGGCGGCGGTGGTATATTAGACCGTAGTCCGGGAACTTGGGGTTCTCCTCGTCAGCCAGTCGACAGAAGGAATAAGTTTATTCGGGAACTGGCATGCATAAAGTGTTCATAGTGTTAACGTTGGCGATGCTGACTGTCCTGCGTGGGCAGTCGCTGGACGGCTTTCTGGAGGAGCGCGGGCGCCGCTTGTGGGATACGACCGGGAGCGTGGTGCTCAAGTCTTTTCCAGGTGCCTTGGGCTGGAGCGCCGCCGACTTTACGCAAATGAGATATGCAGCAGGCAGCGCTAGACAGAAGCTGACGTTTGCCGGCATTCCCTTGCCTGAGGTCATTTTCTATTATAACGACAAGCCAGCGGACAAGCTGTCCCGGAAGCTGGTCTCCCTGCAAGTGTCAGTGTACAATCGCGGCGACTGCGGCCATTGGGACAAAAAGCGTTTCCAGGAAGCGTTGACGGCTGTGGAGAGGCGTCTCTGGGAATTGACGCGCGACCGCAATCCCAGCAAAAGCCGCCGTTTTCTCGGCCAGGCGCGCATTGAGCAAATCACGTGGCGGGCGTCTGGCTACGACGTGTCCCTGCGTTGGAGCGGCCGCGGGGACGAGAACGAGTACATCACCCTGCTGTTTGCAGAGCGCGGCTCTACGGGCAAGCTCGGCGAGGAAATCCGCGCCAGCCTGAACCGCAGTGAGCTTCGCGAGCGCAAAATAAAGGAGCGCGACGGCACTATCCGCCTGGAAATCCCGCCAGTGACCCAGGGCGGCAAGGGCTATTGCGTTGGCGCCACCCTGGAGCGCGTGCTGAAATACTTTGGCTCAGAGGTCGATCAGCATATTATTGCCCAAATCGCGGAGTCAGATGCGAGGCTCGGCACCAGCATAGATGTCGCGTTGCAAGCGTTGAAAAATGCCGGCCGCAAACTGAATGTGCGGATTCAGGATGTGTACGTTGACGACAGCTTTGCAAGTTTGCTTGGTTTGAACAATCTGTTCAAAAAATATAACCGTCAGGCTCGGCTGCAGGGTCTGCCTGAGGTTGATAGCACCTTGCGGCCTCGCGGCGGAGTGATTGACTTATCAGACCAGCTGACCCGTCTGGACCCGTCGGTATTCATTGCCAGCCGGCAGAAGCGTGATCGAGACGCCAAGTGGTTTATGCAGGAAATTCGCAACAATATTGATCGTTCCTATCCATTGTGCTGGACGTTGATCATGTTTCCCCAGGACACCCAGCAAGGCCGATTCAGTTTCCATGCGCGCATTATCAACGGCTATAACTTGAAGAATAACACGATTATCTATACCGACACCTGGGGGCCGGAGTCGACGCCTAAAACCATGCCTCTGGACGAAGCCTGGGCCAAGACTACGCATTTGATCCTGGTCGCTCCGCGTTGAGGCGGGAATAGGGCGAGGGGCTGTCATCACTGCGGGCGGTGATTCTTGAGCCACTCTTCGGTCATGGGCGAGACTGCGCCGGTTGAGCGTACCGGGTCGGTGTGGTAGATAGCGGCGATTTCGTCAAGAGCGATGCTGACTTCCGGCGTTGGCTCGCCGTTGTTGGCGGCGAGGAGTGCGTCGATGCGGGCGCGAAGGAGCAGCAGCCGCCAGCGCCAGGCCTGGCGGGCCCAGTCTGGCAGGTCGGCGTCAAGGCTGCATGTTGTGCGCCAGGCGTCTTCAGCGCCGCGGTATTCCGGAACTCCGGCAGGATTGAAATAGATGTCGGCGAAACGCGCCTTTCGGTAGCCTGGCCGTGGCGTCGGGGTCCAATGCAGGGCTGACTTGCCGGAGTGGTTGCGTTCCAATTGGCGGAGGAGGGCGATGAAGGCCTCAGTGCTTGAACTGCCGTATTCGTAGCGGCAGTATTCGCGCATGATATCTTCCCAGGCGTTGTTGCCGTTCCAGTAGAAGGCCGCGTAGGCGACTTTGTTGATGTCCTCGAAGATGCCTTCGGAATAGATCATGCCGCCGGAGGAGATAGTACAGTTTTGCCCCCACAGGCGAGCGAATCGGTCCAGGAGCGGGCTGGCACCCATGCCGCCCCAGGGGCTTCGTCCCCACATGCTGATTTCCGGGAAATTGATCAGGGCCTTGCCGGGAAAGCGGCCGCGGCGGCGCGGGAAGACGGGAAATTCAGTGTGTGAATCAGCCAGGATGATGTCAAACCAGTCGCCTTTTCCGGAGTTGATGTAGTCGTCAAGGCCTTGCCATTCCGGTTCGCCGTGGTAGTCGAACAGCCAAGTGCTGAAGCTGATTTGGCAGCCAGGGAAATGCTGGCGGTAGAGCGGGGCGACGTGTTCGCCGGTTTTCAGCATGCCGTTGCATCCCCAGGGAGCGCATTGCGGGCAGGCGCAACCGCCTTGGTCGTAGGACCATAGGGAGGTTATCTTGGGTTCCAGGTCGGCGAACCAGGCGATGCAGTCACGGTGATTCTTGAGGACGAGGTCCAGCCCCTCCTGGGTGGATGGACAGACTTCGCAACCATAGAAGCTGCGCTTGGGATGGGTGGCGCGCAGGTGCTCCGGGGTGTTGGCATAGCCTTCGTTCATCAAAGTCAGCACGGTCGGTTCCATGCCGACTGCCTTGCCGGTCTTATACAACTTGTGCAGGCGCGCGATGAACGGCGCCAGCGCAGGGTCATCATCGCTCTCGAAGTGATGCTTATCCGCCCACATAGCGAGATAATTGTAGCCATAGAGCGCCAGGTCTTCGATGTATTTGGCGACTTTTTCCACAGGTGCGACGTGATAGAAGTTGTAGAAGTGGCTGGCGAAATAGGCGATGCGGAGCGGCTTGGCTGGAGCAGTTGCGCCGCGCCAGGTGCCGATGGCGAAGTCGCCGCCGTCGAACGAGCCGGTGCGGAGGATTTTGCCGAGGCCATAGAGCAGGGCAGGGGCGCTGGCGCCAGTCAGGCGGATGTTCTTTCCCAGGGTCTCAGCAATGGAAAAGCCCTCGGCTGGCAGGCTCGGGTCTAAGGCCAGGAACAGGGCGTTGCCCGTAGCTGGATCAAGGTCGGTGGCGTCAGGGATGACCGCCCAGGGCGCACAGCCGCGGTCAGACAGGCGCTGGTTGAAAATGCGGACGGCGTTGAGCAGGAAGTCGCTGGGCGCGTTGGCCAAGATGATGGTGCCGGGCATGATGTTGACTCGCTCCGTAGCTGTGGGTGAGGCTCAGGGTGTCGTGGGCAGAATATGGTTTTGACGCAGTTCTTCATACCAGCCGAGAAAGGCCGCAGTTTGCCGTTCCAGGCTGAACTCCTGCCCGCGTTGCGCAGCTGTGGCTCGGCGGCGGAGTTGGTTTTCCTTGCTGTCACAGAGCAGGTGGATGATTTTAGCGGCCAGTTCCGACGGGTCGCCGGGCGGGCAAAGAAACCCGGTCTCGCCGTCGATGATTTGTTCCGGGATGCCGCCGACAGCGGTGGCGGCCACAGGGACGCCGCAAGCCATGGCCTCAGTAATGGTTTTGCCAAAGGCTTCGGCCTTGGCCGTATGCACGAACACGTCGGCACTGCGATAGTAGCTCGCCAATCGACTTGGGTTGGTGATGAATGGCACGCAGCGCACATTGAGCTGGCGGAGCGCGGCAGCAGGGGCTTTGACGCCGACGCAGACGAACAGCAGGTCAGGCAGGCGTTCAGCGACTAAGCGAATAGCCTCCTGCATAGTCTGCGGGTCCTTGAAGACGCTGTGGCGAGCGGCGGCAGCGAACATGACGATGGGGGGCGTTGTCGGCAAATTCAGTTCGCGGCGAGCGGCATCCTGGTCGCCGGGTTTGAATACATTGATGTCGATGCCATTTGGGATAACCTTGTAATCAACGGCTTGCAGCATGGATTGCCGAGCTTGGTCAATGAGCCACTGCGACGGTGCGGTCACATAGCAGCGGGTGGCGGCATAGATATCGGCTTTCTGGCGCCAGTTTTCAGCGGTGGCGTCACGTCGGCAACGCGGGTAGACTTCCAGTCGCGGGCATTGACCGCAGCCGTTTTTCCAGCGGTCGCAATCTATGAAGTAGGCGCAATGTCCGGTGAGCAGCCAGGTATCGCGCAGGTTGAGGATCAGCGGCGCTTGTTGAGCCAGTTCGGGCAGGATTCGCAAGTCAAAGTACCAGCCGTGGAGATTGTGGCAGTGGATGATATCAGGCGGGGCTGGGCACATATCGACGATTTGCCGACAGCCGGGGAAGTCCATTTCATCGCGTCCGGCTCGCCAGTCAGCCAATCGGGTTGGCGAGGCCAGTCGCTCCAGGTTTATGGATAGGCGTCGCGCACCTGGGAGTGCGGGGTCGTTGGCACGGGCGATTTCCGCAGCAATTTGCAGCAGTCGCCGACCAGCTCCGGCGACGGGCGGGCGTGGGATTTCCAGGACATCCGCGTCCTTGGAGTATTTCCGTCCAACCGCCAGCCAAGAGCCATGTCCCAGTTGCCGGTAGCGCTGAAAAAGGCTCCGAGCCGAGCCTTCGGCGCCGCCGCCTCGGTCTGCTGTGTTGATTTGGAGTATGTTCACCTGGACTCGCAGCAACCATGTGACAATTGAAAGCAGGGATTCCAAGCCGGAAGTCGGCTTGGCGCGAAACGCCATACTATAGCGGCAGATAAAAGAAACGGAAAACAGCAACGAGGATTTTCACTTGCGATGTAACTGGAAAAGCAAGCGGGCGGAATGGCGTCGTGCCAACTATTGCAAGAGCAAATTGGGTTTATCTGCAGAATAAAAAACCGCAGTGCAGCGTGATGCTTTGCACTGCGGTTTAGGCGGTTGTGTGTCAATGTGCGAAGTTTTGTGATGGAAAAAAGCGGCAGGCTAAAGCCTGTGCTATCTTCGGTGTCTGAAGACGGCTAACTGCCAAGGCAACAAGGGCGCATCCCCAGCTACTATATTTTCGTTGCCTTACGGACAGCGATCAGGATAGAGATGCTTATGATATGGCTTCAGGTTGGAGGTCGAACCTGGCTTGGCAATTGAACCGGCCAGCTCGTTGACCACATGGCCATCCGCAACCAATATATTGGCTCTGCCATCATGATGGTGGGCAGCGCGCGACAGTACGTTGGGGTTGCCGGTGGTGTACTCATAGCCGTAAAAGAACCCCTGCCCTCCGGCTTGGTTATGGTGATCCAAGGCTATGATGACCCTGGAAGGCTCCGGCTCTCGGCTGATCATGAAGAGTCCGTGAGACCTAGGAGTTGTACCACCTACAATAAGCTGTCCCAAGGTGCGGTCAAAGATATAGCTGCGGTTGGTTCTTTGGCACCAGCCATACGGATACCAGCCGCCATCCTGGTAGTTTGATGTATAAAAATCCCTGGTTGTGTCGCCGGGGCAATCCCAGACACGTATGTCAGAAATGTAGGAGCCGTTTAAAAGTGGCCGCCATGGGCTGAAGTTGCCATGCCCTACATAACTTGCCGGGAAATAATCGTCATTGTCACCAAAGTACATGTGAACTGATAAGCCGATATCCTTCAGATTAGCGGTGCATTTTATCGATATCGCCTTGGCTTTGGCCTTGCTTAAGGCCGGCAACAGCATCGCCGCTAAAATGGCGATGATGGCGATGACGACAAGCAGCTCGATTAAGGTGAACAACTTGCGTGAGGGCAAAGACAGGTTTAGTTTTTTTTGCATTTTATATCCTCCTGGCTCGATGGCTTTTCTTCTGGTCTCCTGTTTTTCTTCGTGCCTCCTGTTTTTCTTCGGGTGATTTTTTGATATGAAAAATTGTGCCGCTGAACAGACGGGAATACGGTTTAACAAAATTGGCTTCTGGATAACTTATCCCCGCCGCGGTACAATAATTATATACTGTGCTGTGCCATAATTTCAAGTGCAAAGTTGAAAAAGTCTGTGCTGCAAGTGAAAAAGCCAAGCGCACGGAATGTCACGGCGCCACCTGCTGGATAAAAAAACCGCAGTGCGGCGTGATGCTTTGCACTGCGGTTTAGGCGTTCCTTTTCCTGGTGATTTACGGTGGTCAGTTAAGTCGCTCGGTTTATTCAGGCTGCTTTAGAAGTCCCCGCCGCCCTTGCGTTGTTCAGTTGCCTGCTGTATTGCGCTGCCGTCCACAAGCTTGAAATTCAACAACGGGTGCTGGAAGAAGTTAGGCGCATCGCGGTCATCATAGGTAACGTTCAGGAGAGTGTTGGCCGGCAGGTTGAGGAGTCCGTCCAGGCGGTTAGTCACATCAATTTCCCGGTTTTCGCCCGAAGTCAGCAGCGTTGCCTTGACTCCCGGGTAGAGCAGCAGCTTGTCGCCAGGTGCGAGTGAGTCGCGGTAGAGTATTTCCTGCTTATTGAAGGTCAGCCGGGGGTAGCTGACCGCGCGCCTGAGCGATTCCAGTTCCAAGTGGAAGTTAGGCCCCCTGCCGCCGCCGCTTATCATCTGCCAGTGTTCTCCCGTACGGGAGATGGTGTATTCAGTATTCATGCTGCGGCTCTGCTGCATGCCATCAGCATTTTGGACGATTTTTTCCACGCTGTTTGCCTGCACAGTGATTTGCAGCTGTTTCGGTGAAAAACTATCGCTGTTTTTTTCTTTTTGCAGCCACCAGGTTGTTTCCATGACTGTTTCGCCAGCCAGGGTCTCCATGCGCAACAAGCTGGGGCTGTTAGCCTCTGGCGACAGGATGTAGCCGTCTGGAATGCCAGACAGTTCCAATTCCACGTTTTTCAGGGCGACTTCATCTTCATTGCCTCCGAACCAGGATTTGTTGCGGGGATTGTAGAGCGTAGCCGAGACTGTGACAAAGTCTCCTGGCGCCTTGTCGCGGAAGTCATAGCCCAGATAGAGCCTGGGCTTCAGTATTTGCTTGACTACCGGCATGCCAACCTGATAGCGGTGTCCGAACCAGCGCAGCATATCATCGATATGCACATTGCTTTTGCCCTTGAACTCTGGAATGACATTCCAGGCATTAATATTCTGTTCAGGCTCGACATATACAAATGTCCCCAGGTTGCCTGGATGCTTCACCAGCGTCCGGTTCACGGTTTCTTGGAAGCCGGTCATGCGCATGCCAGCCGGGGTGGAGGCTTGGCTGAAGAACAGGCAATTGTGTTTCTGTACAATGTCCATAGCCTGTTTCTGCCAGATCAGGTCGTTGTTTGGATAGCCGAAAATGCCGTCGCAGTTGCCCTCTTTCAGCAGGTCTTTCATATAGAAGGGAAGCACGCCTGTTTCAAACAGCTTTTTATCGGTGCGGTCCAGGGTGTTGAAGAAAGTTGCCTGCCAATAGATGATTTTGCAGTTGGGTGGTGCTATCGACCGCATGTACTGGTGCATTTCGTTGAAGTACTGGCAGTATTTCTTGCCCCACCAGAGGGCGTCTTTCTCCTTGCTGATGTCAAACGGGTGGCCCAGCTCTGCGCGGATTTCCGCCTCAAAAGGCGCCATGTCCCAGGGCATGAAGGCTCTGGTGATCCTGGAGTTGAATGGGCGACTGGTGAAATGGTTCGGCACTTCTTCCAGATAAGTCATGCCGACGATTGCCTCGGGATTGCTCAGGCCATTGTGCAGAAGCTCAAACTGCTGCCGGATGTTTTCTCTTATTCTTCCCTTGACTTCCGGGCGGTAGAAATAATCCCAGAGGGTGGCCTGGTAACGGTTGTTCGGCAGCTTCCCGATGCCCAAAATGGGCCAGATGCGGATGACAAAGCGATGGTTGGGGTTCACGCGGAGGATAGCATTGAGGTGCGCGACTGTCTCCTCGTCGGCAGCGATATTGCCGAAGTTCACCAGCGACCAGTCAAAGCGGGCGACATCTTCGACCGGCCCAGAGCCGTAAGCGCCCCAGCCCCACTGCCAGTAGTGATCAGCCTGCTGGGCATGCACGCCAAATGCCAACAATAGTAAAAGCCAAAGCCATGCCTTTTTTAACATAAAAAAGTTCCTCGAAAATGTATTGAGTTGCGCAAATAAGGGGAAAATGCCTGCGATTTTCGTCGCCGTTTTAGAAATCGCCGCCGCCCTTGCGTTGCACGTCAGCCTGTTGTGTTTCGCTGCTGTCCACCAGCTTGAACCCCAATAACGGCGCCAGCCAGAAGTTTGGCGCGTCGCGGTCATCATAAGTAACGTTCAGGACAGCGTTGGCCGGCAGGTTGAGGAGTCCATCCAGGCGGTTGCTGACATCAGACTCTCGGTTTTCGCCCGATGTCAGCAGCGTTGCCTTGACTCCCGGGTAGAGCAGGAGCTTGTCCCCCCGTCCGAGGCTGCCCCGGTAAACTATTTCCTGGTTGTTTATGGTCAGGCGGGGATAGCTGACAGGGCGTCTGAGCGCTTGCAGTTCCAGGTGGAAGTTGGAGCCCCTGCTGCCGCCGCTTATCATCAGCCAGCGTTCTCCTGTGCGGGTGATCGTGTATTCCGTATTCATGCTGCGGCTTTGCTGCATGCCCTCGGCGTTTTGAACGGTCTTTTCCACGCCGTCGGCCTGGGCTGCGACTTGCAGCTGTTTTGGTGAAAAACTGTCGCGTTCCTTGTCTTTTTGCAGCCACCAGGTTGCTTCTATCACTTCCTCGCCGCCCAGGGTTTCGATGCGCAGCACGCGGGGGCTGTTAGCCTCAGGCGGCAGGATATAGCCGTCCGGAATGCCGGACAGTTCCAATTCCACGTTTTTCAGGGCGGTCTCATCAGCGTTGCCCCCGAACCAGGATTTATTGCGGGGATTGTAGAGTGTAGCCGAGACTGTGGCATAGTCTCCGGGCGCCTTGTCGCGGAAGTCATAGCCCAGATAGAGCTGTGGCTTCAGTATTTGCTTGACTACCGGCATGCCGACTTGATAGCGGTGTCCGATCCAGCGTTGCAAGTCATCGATATGCACATTGGTTTTGCCTTTGAACTCCGGAATCATATTCCAGGCATGAATATTCTCATCGTCGCCAACATATACAAATGTCCCCAGGTTGCCGGGGTGTTTCACCATCGCCCGGTCTACGGTGTCGCTGAAGCCAGTCAGTCGCATGCCGGCGGGGGTGGAGATTTGGCTGAAGAACAGGCAGTTGTGTTTCTGCACAATGTCCATCGTCTGCTTCTGCCAGACCTGGTCGTTGTTTGGATAGCCGAAAATGCCGTCGCAGTTGCCCTCTTTCAGCAGGTCTTCGATATAGAAGGGAAGCACGCCATTGTCAAACAGCTTTTTATCGGCGCGGTCCAGGGTGTTGTAGTAGGTCGCCTGCCAATAGAGGATTTTGCAGTTGGGTGCTATCGACCGCATGTACTGGTGCATTTCATTAAAATACTGGCAGTATTTCTTGCCCCACCAGAGGGCGTCCTCTTCTTTGCTGATGTCAAACGGATGCCCGAGCTCCGCCCTGATTTCTGCCTCAAAAGGCGCCATGTCCCAGGGCATGAAGGCTTGGGTGATCTTGGATTTGAAGGGGCTGCTGGTGAAATGCTGCGGCACCTCTTCCAGATAAGTCATGCCGACGATCGCCTCGGGATTGCTCAGGCCCTTGTGCAGAAGCTCATACTGATGCCGGATTTTTCCTCTTATTCTTTCCTTGACTTCCGGCCGGTAGAAATAATCCCAGAGGGTGGCCTGGTAGCGGTTGTTCCGCAGTTTCCCGATGCCCAAAGTGGGCCAGATGCGGATGACAAAGCGGTGGTTGGGATTCACGCGAAGGATTGCATTCAGGTGCGCAACCGTCTGCTCATTGTCAGCGATATTGCCGAAGTTCACAAAAGACCAGTCAAAACGGGCGACATCTTCGACTGACCCGGCGCCGTAAGAACCCCAGCCCCATTGCCAGTAGTGATCAGCCTGCTGGGCTTGCACGCCAAGCATAGACAGAAGCAAAAGCAAAAGACATGTCCTTTTCAACATGCAGGTAACCTCCTAACTAATTGTAGGGCGCCGCCAAAGGAGTTTTGCGGCCACAGCTAAGCCAGATGGCATAAGCTCCCAGGGCGCGCCTTGGAAAATCAGCAATGGCCGATTTTGCGATGAACGCGCTTTTTACTGGTTCCAGAGGCCGAACGCTTCCCAGACGACATGCCAGGCGACAGTAATGTTCTGCGGGTCTGGCCAGGCTGTGCTGTAGGCCCTAAGGCTGTTCGTCAATGTCTTCCAGCCTTGCACGTGTCCATCTGAATATGCGACATTGGCTTTGCCGTTGTGGCTGCCGCGCATGCAGTAGAATTTACCGGCGAGGATATACGGGCAGCCGCCGCCGGCGCCTTGCTCTGAGACGAGCATGCAGTCGCTGGGGCGCTTGATGGAGGAAAACGGCCGGCCCTTGAAGAACAATTCATGCTGTGTGTAGACGCCAGGCTCGTCAGTAAAATTAGGGCCTTTCGGCATACCGTAGTTGACTAAGTAGTTGTTCCAGGTGGTGGATGGGCACATAAATGGCTTGATGTCGTTGATGTAGGGTAAAATCACCGAGGCCCAGCAGACATAGTACTCGTTAGACTCGGGGCTTTTTTGCAGGAATCTTGGATCGCCTGGCCAGGGCACCACGGTGGCGTCCAAGAAGGTCATGTATGTGCCTGGGAAGCAGTCTTCGTTGTCCTGCGCGTACATGATTTGAGCCAGGCCGATTTGCTTTAAGTTATTGACGCAAGAAATATCGCGCGCTTTTTCCCGGGCCTTGCTCAGGGCCGGCAAGAGCATGGCCGCCAAAATGGCAATGATGGCGATAACGACAAGCAATTCAATTAAGGTGAAGCGATTGGATTTGCTAAGTTGCTTTTTCATGCTGGGATTCTCCCTTGGTTTGATGGTTATGCATAGTTTCCTGTACGTTGGTCTTACCCCCCCCCTTTTTTTCAATTTGTCTGGCCTCCTTGCTCGGATTGAATTAAACTTTCCTAACGCTACACGGCGACGGTGCGGAATTTTTTCCCGGGGTAAAAATCATACGCATATTTCCGTTCTTGGCGCTGGGCTCCCGGGTTATCAGCCAGCATTTTGACTGCTTCATATCCCATTACCGCGTTAGGTACCGAGAAGTAAGGAAAGTTTTCCAGGTGCGGAGGTGAAAAGAATTGCTGGTCTATCCCACAGACTTTGATTTGCGGCGGCAATCCCAGCGCGGACTGAATGGTCCTGTTGACGCCGTACTGTCCGCTGCCCAGCAGCACACCGTCAAACGGCGACGCATCATAAGTCTGACGAATGATATTGGCTGGAGAAGGAGTAAGTGATTCGTCATCTTTATAATGCAACTCCAAAATTTTGGCTGGCATGCCGTTTCTTGCCATGTATTTCTGATAGGCGCTGGCCACAGGATGCCGCGCCTCCGCGATATATTGTCCGATTAGGATGATTTTGCGGCAACCCTGCTGGATTAGGAGGTCCAGTGCTGCCGTGACTCCTTGGTTGCAATCGATGTTAAGCCGATGCCAGGTTTTTGCGTACTGGGCATAGCCGTAGGGGATTACGCCCTTGGTGATCATGGCTACTTGTGCTTGCCGTTCGAAAAGCAATGGAAAAGTCTTCCGGAACCAATTGCCCAGGATTACCATGCTTCCGGCATTGAGATGCCCCAGCTGCGCAAAATCGATTTGGTTAGGGTCGTTGGTAGGCGAGACCGCAATCATCTCAAAGCCGAGGTTGCGCTCACGAACAGCCGTCATGGCGCCCTGCATCTGATCACGAATGATGCAGGCACTGTCTAAATGACTGCTCAAAAAATCTGGACAGGGCAGCAGAAAGGTAATAACCGATTTGCCCTTCACCAGCGTCCCGCGTCCAACCTGCCGTTCAATCAGCCCTTCATCGACCAGTATTTTCAGCGTCTTGGCTACAGTATTGCGGGAGATGTTATATTTACGCGCCAGAGTCCATTCACTCGGCAACATCCGGCCAGGGCTGGATTCGCTGATAATAGTACGCAAGTCTTTGAGCAGAGCCAACGCCTCTGCCCGCAATCCTGTCGCGCCGATTGAATGAGCCTTTTTCATGGTTAGCTTTCGCCAGGCAAATGCTTAGTAGCAATTTTGTTTGTTTTATGTAAAAATTA
>Ga0123335_1004045_pt1 | contig 19550 bp, 15 predicted proteins | sample BiotimSIPDNA_2_FD_89707 | JGI IMG/M metagenome (GOLD analysis project Ga0123335, IMG submission 89707) | Anaerobic biogas reactor microbial communites from Washington, USA - Biogas_R2 time_0 SIP DNA | ecosystem: Engineered > Bioreactor > Anaerobic > Unclassified | place: Washington, USA...
TATTGCTGCAGGTAATAACATCAGTATCACAGGGTCAGGTACAGCGGAAGATCCTTATGTGATAAGTGAAAAAGCACATTTTGTCGGGGAGTATTATGGAGGAGGAATTGTATTCTATGTTTATGATAACGGCAGGCATGGTCTCATAGCATCGCTCGCCGATCAGGATCCGGCTATACAGTGGTATAACGGGGTTAAAAGGTATACCAATACTACTGGAGACGGAATAAACTCCGGTGAGATGAACACCATGCTTATCATTGCCCTGCAGACGGATGATGAGCCTCTGGGTAATTTCGCAGCCAAAGTGTGTGCAGATTATTCTGTTAGTGTTGATGGTATAAACTATGGCGACTGGTATCTGCCTTCTAAATATGAGCTGGCAATTCTTTTCCTGAACAAAGATCTGGTTGGAAATTTCAATAGTGATTATTATTGGAGTTCAACGGAATTCAGCAGCATAAGTGCCTGGTGTCAGGATTTTAACTCAGGGGTTGTCACCAACACTGTCAAGAGTTTCCCTTTTGGTGTCAGAGCTGTCAGAGCTTTCTGATTATATTTAGTTTTACCGTGTTATGATGAGAGTCTGGGCAAACCTGATGAAGTTGCCCAGCAGGACCTGTACAATATACACCCCGGAAGTGAGGTTGACAGGTATTTGTGTATTATAGGCACCCGGGTCGATCGTTGTTTCAAAGCGTACATTGCCTGCCATATCGGCCACTCTGAGGGTTTGGGTCTCAGTTACCGGCTCCAGCACCATAACATTGATATGGTCGCGTGCAGGGTTGGGGTATATTGATATATTTTCCGGATCTTCAGGGCTATTACGGCTGTCTCCCGGAGAACCGAAGATTTTTATTTCGGAATAGTTGTTCCAGTTATCCAGTTCGTTGCCATGAGCTAAAAGCTTAACATAGGAATATTCTGTGTTCAGCTTGTCGGCAGGCAGATTGAAATTCTGGGGATATCCGGAGAAACTGCATGAGACACCATTCTGTAAAAGAGGTTCCCAGAAAATATTATCGACTGAGGCAAAGAGATCAAAATATGACTCATAATGCTGGCCGGGCATGAGAGCCACCTGTATATGGTTGATCTTCAGGGGGTCGGCCAGGCTTATGGTGATCCATTGGTTATCTCCTTCTACTGACCACCTTGTATTCAGGTTATTATCATCAACATTAATGGGATGGTGGGGTTGAAAAAAATTGCTTGCCTCAATAATTTTTACGTTGCCCATCCGCAGTTCCGGTTTATAGGGTTTGTTGGTCACAGACAGACTTGTGGATGATTCAGCTTTACCGTCGTTGACTGACAGTTGAAAAGTAAGAGTTTGCGGTGTTGACACAATGGGAGTGAGGAATCTTATTACAGGACCTGTTAAGGATGATACAGGGATATCCGGCGGGGTTTTCCATGAAAATGTAAGATCATCATTATCATCATCGATAGTTGCTGAGGCATCTATTTCACAGACAAATCCGGAAAAAACATCTTCTTCATAACTGACAGAAATAGCCGGAGGGCTGTTTTTTACTGCCGGATCAGCAATATTATTTTTCACAGTTTCCTCTGTAAGATTTGCAGCAAGCCCCAAAGAGCTTGTCTGCAGCGGTCTGCCCGGGTTTTGGGTATATGATACGCTTACCATATCCCCGAATAACACCGGGCTTGCGAGTATTAATATGACCTTGTTACCGGATATCTCTACCGAAGTAACATTTCTGGCAATGCCGTTAACCATTACTGTAAAATCGGAGGGCAGAGGCAGGGAAGAAGGATCAAGATTGACAGTGTAAGTTAACTCGACTTTTGTGGGAGAGAAGTTATTGATCAGTGAGCTGACGTACACCGGCACAACAGGCACAGGAGGATCAGGGTCGACAATCAGTATGATTGAAGAAAAAGGAGCGAGCGTCACACTGTTGACATAGCTTGTACCTTTTACATCGAGCATGGGCTGGACAAGGCTGATCACCGTATCTTTTTTTGATGCATTGTAGTAAAACTTTATGTCAGCAGTATCTTTGACAGCAACAGGTGATTTTTTTGAATTGAGATCCTGTCCTGTCAGAGCCTGCCATCCGGCCAGGGTTCTGTACTTTGACCCTGTCGACGGAGTGTAGGTATTAAATACATCATCATCGTCTACAGGTCGTGCATAGTAGTTATTGTTTGATAATCCAAATTTATTCAGATCATCATATATTGAGTAATAGAATAGGGATAATTGTTTTAAATGTCTTGATATAGACAAATTTGATTCCATAACAATATTTCTGATAAGATGAGAAGGATTTGTTCCAAAATGGCATAAGAAATGATCCCATCTGTTATTGTAGAATGTATTTTCCGTTATAGTTAGATCATGAGATTCATGAATTTTAATGCCAGTGTTACAATTTGCAACAGTATTATTAATTACACTGACTCCATAAGTGGGTGCATCAAGGTAAATACCTTCAGCTCCATCCCAGGAAGAGGGATCAACAGAAGTGCCTTCATAATTTCCAATTCCGTTTATAATAATATTTCCATCAATAACAATACCTTTATAAGACGTTGAAGCCATACTTACATATATGCCGCCACCATCGATCCGATTGAGGCAAAACTTATCGATATAGTTGTTCCTTACCAACGTATTATTACCGTTAACATAGATTCCATCATAACCAGTGTTGATTATTTTATTGTTTTGAATCAGACTATTATCGGATTGATAAATATAAATGCCGTTTTGTGATTTTGCAATGTCTTTTGTAGAGCCAGGGATAAGGCCGGTGTTTTCAATAAAATTGTTTGTTATTATGGAATTCGCACCAATTAAAAATATAGCAGTACCATTTGAATTACTAATACGATTATTATTAATTGTTAGAAAAGAACTTGTGTGCCACATACTTTGGATAGCGCAAAGACCTGAATAAATAATTTCACAATTATTGATTGAAATGCTTTTTGAACCTTCGATGTAGACAGAAGATAAATTTGCCCCATAAAAAGTAATATTTTCAACCGTCACATTACTTATACCTGAAGCATACAAAAGGTTGTCAACATGAGCTACTTTAACAGAAAAATTGCTTGGTTGCTCAATTCCAAAATACATATATAGATTTGTTCCATCACAGAACCATTCACCTAAACCATCAAGAGTACGAAAATCATTTTGAATAAAATACCCATAATTATTTGTAGCATTACTACTGGAGTTATTCAGGCTTTCATATGTCAGAATATCTCCAGAGTGATTTGTTACAACACATCTGTCAATTGTGTAATTGTTTTTTCTGATAACTATTTCTGCTCCCTCCCAGTTTGGGATGTTTCCTAATCCTACATCTGTAATAGAAACATTGCCTATGTGTGATTCATATTTGAGCCATCCTGAATTTGGATACCTGCCCATTGGATACTGTGTGTCATTAATTAGTACTATTTCCGGATATGAATCAGAATTATAAGAATGTGAATATATACCATTACCTTCATCATTCCATGATGATAGAATTTTAAAACCACTTATTACGGGGTTATTACCTGTTCCATAGGCACTAATAATTATATTATTACCACTTATTCCTGATTTTGAGATCTTTAAGGTGCCATAAAACGTGTCCCCTCTTTTAAATAGTATTCTGTCCCCTGCTTTGAGTGATGAGAAAACGGAATTTACTTTATTGATTGTTTGCCATGGTGTTGATGGTGAAAGGCCATCAGCCGAATCATTACCAGTAGAACTGATATAATAATCCTTTGCAGATGCATATATTGTTAAAAAAGAAAAAAGTATAACAAGTACTTTTTTCATAAGGGTTATTATATTTAATATGTTTTTTGACTAATTCAAATGTTTCTACGGGTAAACGTATATTTTGTTGCGACAGGCTATCATGTTGACATGACTATAAAAACTGTCATGTAAATAATTCTAAACAGATCTAAAGTGAGGTTGTAACCTCGCCTGAGATTGTACGTATACTATTACATTTATGATCTGTTGGATTAATGAATTATTTTGTTTTATTTTTGGGATATCAGATTGATTAGTAGGTTGTAATTAACTTTATCTCTTATATACAACAGATCAGACATTATTACGAATGAAAATTACAGAGACTGACACTATTGGCTATTCCCGTATTTTCAGGGCATCCTTTATCCCATATAATACACCGAGGTTTAATCTGCTTAACAGTTATAAATGTGATAATGTTAAATTTTTATTATTTACTGAAGAAGATCAGATAATTGGACTTATTGCAGGAATTGAAGGTAATAAACTCCTGGTTCCGTTTTCAGCACCTTATTCCTGTTTCTCTTTTCAGAATAATTTCATAAAGACCAGCTATATACTGGATGCTATTAAAGCTCTTGACCAATATTGTGTGGATAATGCTTACCGTTATATAAAATTCACCTTACCACCAACAATATACAATGAGCATATTATTTCAAAAATGGTGTTTGGTTTTTGCAGGAACGATTATACAGTTGTTGCAGATGATAATCATGTTTTTTACACAAAGAACTACATTAATTATGAAAAGGGGACTATAAAGAAGGGAGTAAGGCATAATGTCAGGGCAGCGTCAAAGGCTGGTCTTACTTTCAGAAAAGCTGAGAGTATAAAGGAATATAAGATAATTTATGATGTAATTAAAACAAATAAGGAAGTAAAAAACAGGAAAATGGGATTAACCCTTGAGCAGATACAGGAAATGAATTTTCTTGTGGATATTGATTATTTTCTTATATCCCTTGAAGAAAAGGCTCTGGCATCTGCAATTGTATATAAATATTCTTCAGGTATTGTTCAGATCATTTATTGGGGAGATTTACCCGGATATAATTCATATTATCCAATGAATTTTCTGGCAATGAATATTTTCAGGTATTACTATGAAAACCAGGTTGATATAATTGATCTTGGGAATTCATCAAATTTCTCAGAACCTAATTTTGGCTTGTCAAATTTCAAGGAGTCAATTGGATGTACTACTACCATAAAATTTACTTTCATAAAGAAAATGTGATTACAACATAAATTATCTGAAAAATAGCAATTTTATTAATTATAAAATGAGCATTACAAAAATGACTTTTTATTAAAAGAAGTAACTATGGTTCAAAAAATATCACTTCCAAAAATTCTTGATGACAGAGGGAATCTTTCTGTTATAGAAGAAGAAAATCATATACCTTTTAAAATTGAACGTGTTTATTGGATATACGATGTTCCCGGAGGAGAATTCAGAGGCAGTCATGCTTTTAAAAATACCCATGAATTTATTGTTGCACTGTCAGGTAGTTTTGATGTAGTACTTAATGATGGAATCAAAAATAAGAAGTACTCTTTGAACCGTTCCTACTATGGTTTATATATACCCAATATGATATGGAGGACCCTGAAAAATTTTTCAACAAATTCCCTTGCAGTTGTTCTTGCTTCAAAAGAGTACGACGAGGATGAATATATAAGAGATTTTGATAGTTTTCTAAAAATGAAGAGATGAATAAAAGATCATTAATATATGATTGTTCAGTTATCAGACTGCCTAAAGTCAATGACAGGGCTGGGAATATTACTTTTGTGGAAAATAATCTTCATCTGCCATTTAGTGTAGTAAGGATATATTATCTGTATGATATTCCTGCGGGTGCTGAACGCGGAGGGCATGCCCACAAGGAATTGCATCATTTTATGATTGCTGCCAGTGGGTCTTTTGATGTTGTTCTAGATGATGGACTCAATAAAAGGGTTGTTGAGCTTAACCGCCCTGACTATGGATTATATATTCCTCCAGGAATATGGGGTGAACTTTTTAATTTTTCTTCAGGAGCAATAAGCCTGAATCTCGTTTCTGAGAAATATAATGAGAATGATTATATAAGGTACTATGATGATTTTTTGGTATTTAAAAACAGAAAGAAAAAAAACCATGGAATAAAGCATTAAAAGCGCCATTAAACTTTAGAATACATTTAATAAGAGTATTAATTATTTTTTTAAATTCATGTATAAATGATCTGTATCCAAGATCTTCTTGAACAAAGAATAAGTGATTTAATGGCTTGGTCGCCTTATAATTTTATCAGAGATGTCAATTCTTCATTATTAGTAAAGACTTCGGTTATAGATCCTTTATTAAAAGATTTAAATGACGGTTGTATTCAGATAAAAGAAATAAATATTGGAAGCACAAGTAATTTCTTTTTATTTAAAAAACTTGAATGGGATACGGACTATTTTGGTTTTCCTGTTTATAATATCAGAATGATAGCTTATGACCACAATGATGTGTTTATTCTGAATGAAGCAATAAAGGAATTTTTTTTAAGCGTAATAAGAAAGGCTGAATATTGGTTTATCAATATCCCAGCCGATGATATTCTTCTTGTGCAGGGATTATGCAATACCCCTTTTAAGCTTGTTGAAACAAGGCTATCCTATTATCTCGCAGATATTTGCAATTTTGAATCTGATCGTTTCCCTGTGAGAAAAGCAGGAATTGCAGATAAAGATGATCTCCGGAGAGTTGCAATAAAGATGAGGAATAATTATGACCGTGTTCATGCTGATCCTGCTTTTTCAACTGAACAGGCAGACGAATACCTGGGAACATTTATTGAAGAATCTCTTAAGGGATTTGCTGACTATGTTTTAGTGCCGGATACAGGAAGTGTTAAGCCATTTGGTTTTCTGGCAGCCAACAAACCGATAGAAATTTTGGAAAGAAAAATCTCAAAACTTGTGCTTACTGCAGTTGATAGTTCTGTTCAGAAGGGTTGGCTTTTCCGACTTTTGACAGAAATGATATATCTGGTTAAGAATGAAGGAGCCGATTACATGACAACTGTTACTCAGGCTGCGAATAAACCTGCTGTGGCTATATGGGAAAAAGCCGGTTTCAGACTTAACTCTGTTTCACATATCTTTTCAATTAAATTATAATGATAAAATTTCTTGATCTTAAAAAAATAAATGATAGCTATGAACCTCAGATTTCAGAAGCTATACAGAGAGTACTTGACTCTGGATGGTATCTCCTTGGTAATGAAGCCAAAGCATTTGAATCTGAATATGGGAACTTCATAGGATCAAAGAATTGTATCGGTGTTGCCAACGGGCTTGATGCTCTCAGACTTATTATGAAAGCTTATATTGAGATGGGGATCATGGCCGAAGGTGATGAAATCATTGTGCCTGCCAATACTTATATTGCATCTATTCTTTCCGTAACGGATAACAGGCTTGTGCCTGTTCCGGTTGAACCGGATATTCTAACTTATAATATTGATCCTTTTAAAGTTGAGGAAAAAATTACCCCAAAAACAAAGGGTATAATGATAGTACATCTTTATGGTCAGAATGCCATGCATCCGGAAATCGAGAGGCTGGTCAAAAAATATGACCTTAAATTAATTGAGGATAATGCTCAGGCACATGGTTGTATGTACAATAATAAGCGAACCGGATCACTTGGTGATGCTGCCGGACATAGTTTTTATCCGGGAAAGAACCTGGGGGCACTGGGTGATGGCGGAGCAGTGACCACCGATAATGATGAACTGGCAGATGTTGTCAGGACTATTGCAAACTATGGATCAAAAATCAAATATCAGAATCTTTATAAAGGATTAAATTCACGGCTTGATGAGATACAGGCTGCTATACTCCGGGTAAAACTATCGCGTCTTGATGCAGATAACCAACGCCGCCGGGAGGTAGCACAATACTACATCAGTAACATAAAACATCCGGATATCATATTACCTTGTGCCTGGTCCCCGCCTATAGATAAACCTAATACAGAAACACTCACCACTCACCACTCACCACTCACCTCTTCCCACGTCTGGCACCTCTTTGTGATCCGGACGGTTAAACGAGATCAACTCCAGAAATATCTTGCCGGGAAAGAGATACAGACTATGATACACTATCCCATTTCTCCACATAAACAACAGGCTTATAGAGAATGGAACAACCGAAGTTATCCTGTGACAGAACTGATACATGAGCAGGTTCTAAGTTTGCCGATCAGTTCTGTAATGACTGAAATGGAAAATAATATCTTAATTGAAGTTTTAAATTCTTTTTGATTAACCGTATCATTCTTCGAGCTTACTTCGGAATCAATGTCTTTTATTCATTTTTGAATTATACTATTACTTTTAAATGAGATCATTATTAATAAGACTCAATAATAAAATTCCATTAAGCATAAAAAATCTGGTTAAAGCTTCTGCTTATAATGGTGTGGCTACAATTGTGAGGATGGTATTGGGTCTGGTAAGTAACAAAATTAATTCTATTTATCTTGGACCATCAGGTTATGCAATACTTGGGCAGTACATAAATTATAATACAATTCTTACTACATTTGGAACAGGAGGAATTAATTCAGGATTAATAAAATATACTGCAGAGTACCACAACCAACTGGATAAACGTGAAAAAATAATTAATACATCAATTTTCATTGTTCTAATATGTTCTGCAGTAGTAGGATTACTAAATATTATTTTCTGTAAATTTCTTTCAATTTATCTTCTTAAATCATCTCAATACTGGAGTATATTTGTCATTACCGGATTTATGATTACCTTAAATTCAATAGGTACTGTCATAGCCGGTTTATTAAATGCTTTAAAGCAAATTACGAAGCTTATTACAACCCAAATAATTGTAAATTTTATTGGTGTACTAGTTACGATTCCCCTTGTTATCTTATATAATGTTTATGGAGCACTTCTGTCTCTTTTGGTTATAGCTCCTGTAACGGTTTATGTAAATTACAAATTTTTGATGAAATCAGGTTTCGACTTCAAAAAAGTCAGACCATTGTTTCACCGGGAAAGTTTTTTTAAACTCGGTAAATTTTCTGTAATGGCTTTTACGACAGCCTTAATGTTGCCTGTATCTCAAATTATCATCAGGAATTTTATTATTACCAATATTTCTCAGGAATCTGCAGGGTATTGGCAGGGAGTACTAAAATTAAGCAGTATTTATATGTCGGTTATTATTTCCTCATTGACTTTATACTATTTACCAAGACTATCAGAAATTAAAGATCCGAAAGAATTGAGAAGTGAGATATTCTCGGGATATGCTGTGCTATTACCTTTAATGATAGCGATAAGTCTTTCAATTTTTATTTTCCGGGATCATATTATAAATATATTATTCACAGAATCATTTAAGCCTATGAGAGAATTATTTCCTTTCCATTTGCTTGGTGATTTATTTAAAATTGCTTCCTGGCTTCTTGCTTTTTTAATGGTGGCAAAGGCAAAAGGTAAGATGTATATTATTACAGAAGTAATTTTTGCGTCAAGTTATCTTGTTTTTGCCTTATTATTTATTAAAAAGTTCGGTGTCATAGGGATTACATATGCCTATTCTCTTAATTATTTTATATATTTTCTTTTATTTATTATCATATTCAGAAATCTTATCTTCAAACCTAAGAGTCCCAGTATTCAGGATTCATTAAGATAGATTTATTATTTACGATTTTTTTGTTTTTGGTATTTAACAAACAATAATGAAGGCTGATTTTCTAAAAATACTGTTTAAAAAGCCCGCTATCATAATAAAGATAATCAATGGACTGTTCCAAGACATTTTATTTCAATCTATTTATTTCCTGGTTCAAATAAGGCATAGATGGAAAATCAGGGCAGTAAGCAAAAAAACAAGAATTAAAGTTGCTTTTTTTCTTATTCATGAGCCTGTGTGGAAATATGAAGTTCTCTATAGGCTTTTAGTAAAGAATGACCGATTCGAACCAGTTGTTATTGTGTGTCCATTTATGGTTTACGGTACAGAAAACATGTTGAGAGATATGAATCAGGCTTACAATAGCTTTTTAGACAAAGGATATAATGTGATTAAAACCTATGATAAAGATTCAGATAAGTGGCTTGATATAAAGAAGACAATAAAACCCGATATAGTATTTTTTACTCTTCCTCATCCTGTAACAAAAAATGAATATTACATTAAAAACTTTATGGATACTCTTACATGTTATGTTCCATATACTTTCCAAACTACATATCATTATCAACAGAACTATAACAGATTTTTCCATAATGTTTTGTGGAAAGCGTACTATCAGACCACTATTCATTATGAAATAGCTAAGAAATACTCTAAGATTAAAGCCAAAAACGTAATAGTATCAGGATATCCGGGTATTGATTTATTTATTACAAATGATAAGAATAATGATAAAAAAAATGAAAATGCTTTAAAAAAGAAAATAATATGGGCTCCTCATCATACAATTGAAGGAGAGGGTCTCGACTTAAATTTTTCGTGTTTCCTTCGATATTATGATTTTATGATTGAACTTGCAACGAATTATAAAGACAAAATATTTATAACATTTAAACCGCATCCTGCTCTTAGAGCTAAATTATATAAAGAGGAGATATGGGGAAAAGAACGAACCAACAGGTATTTTGATTTTTGGGGAAATAATAATTTCTGTGCTTTAAATGAGGGTAACTATCAGGAGCTTTTTCTGGAATCAGACGCAATGATTCATGATTGTGATTCATTTATGGGGGAGTATCTGTCTCTCAATAAACCTGTCCTCTATACCTATAGGGACGAGTATGTCAAAGACAGGTTTAATGATTTTGGTAAACATGTTTATGACTTGCATTATAAGGCAGGAGATGAGGATGGAATTTTATTTTTCATTAACGAAATTGTAATAAATGGAAAGGACGAAATGAAATTATTGCGTAATATCTGGATTAAAAAGTATCTATTACCTCCAGGGTCAGGGTCTGCTTCCGAAAATATATATAATGACTTAAAAAAAGAACTTAATATAGATGAAATATAATCCATATTTAAAATATTCTAATTTATATGTAGCTATATCCTTAATAATCCGTATAAATAGACCAGATGTCGACACAGTTTAAAGAAAAGGCTATTAAAGGATTTGCGTGGAACACTGTTGAGAAAATTGGGGTTTATGCAATACGGTTTATTATTGGAATTATTCTGGCCAGGATATTAATGCCATCAGATTATGGTGTCATTGGTATGCTGGCAATTTTTTTTGCTATTTCGGAATTATTTGTAAGAAGTGGATTTTCAGAAGCATTAATTCAGCGGAAAGATAGAACCGAGGTTGATTATTCTACAGTTTTTTACTTTAATCTGATAGTTGCAGTATTATTTTATATAATTCTATTTTTTTCCGCTCCATTAATAGCAAAGTTTTATAATGTCAAAGAATTGACTTTGTTAACAAGGGTCCTGTCATTAAATATAATAATCAATGCTTTAGCTCTTGTGCAGCAAACAAAGTTGACAATAAGGATGGATTTTAAAAGCCAGGCATTGATCTCTTTGTTTTCTGTAATAATCAGTGGTCCGATTGGAATATTTGCAGCACTAAAAGGTTTTGGAGTTTGGGCTTTAGTTCTACAGAATATAGCAGGTTCCTTAATCAGAACCTTTCTGTTATTTTATTTTAATAGTTGGGTACCTTCATTGGTATTTAGTCTCTCTTCATTTAAAAGCTTATTTGGTTTTTCTTCAAAGTTATTGGGAGCAGGACTTATTGCTACCACTTTTAACAATATTTATTCTATGTTGATTGGTAAAATATTTTCTGCTCAGGAGTTGGGTTATTATACTAAGGCCAGACAATTTCCTGAGTTGATATCAAATACACTTGTAAATATACTTCAGGGAGTTACTTTCCCTATTCTTGCATCTCTTCAGGATAAGAAGGAACACATGATTTCAGTTTATTCCAGAGTCATGAGAGGCACGGTCTTTCTTATAATACCAGGGATGACGATATTTGCTTTAATCGCAGGTCCATTTATTCGGATCTTTCTTACCGATAAATGGGCTCCTGTAATACCTCTTCTTCAGTGGTTATGCTTTTCCAGAATGATAACTCCAGTAAGCTCGCTTAATATGAATATACTTAATGCAATAGGCCGAAGCGATTTATTTTTAAAGGTAGACATAATTAAAATACCACTAGCAATAGCTACTCTAATAATAACCGTTCCTTTAGGTTTAAAGGCTATTGTTATTGGAAATTTTATTAATACCCTGGTCAATTTTTTCATAAATACATATTATCCTGCCAAACTATTTGGTTTTGGTCCGTTACGTCAGATAAAAGAAATGAAGTCAGTCCTTCTTTCAACTGCGATCATGTCAGTAATGATATTAGCAGTTATGCCAATACTGCCATCTGATATATTGAAGTTTTCCATTTGTATACCATTATCAGTTGGTATTTTCTTAATCTTAGCTTATGTATTCAAAATAAACGAGTTACATGAATTTATGGGTTTATTGCGCACTTTTATGAATAAACGTATTTGATTATATTATGAACAAAATAAAAACTGGAAATATCTGTTTTTTTTGTCCCAGCAGAGAATTCGGGGGGGCTGAGAACCTTATTATCAGGCTGACCAAATCTTTGCTTCTAAGAGATATTAAAGTAACAATTATTGACTATCCTGATGGAATAGTCAAAATTGCATTATCAGATACAAATGGTGTTGTCTTTATTGATTATAACCAGAATAACATTCTTAAAGTAGAAGATATTACACATCTGATTAGTTTTTCATATTGGATAGAAAAAATAAAAAGGGAATTGATTGTAAATAAGAATGTTATTATAATATTTTGGTTTATTCACCCCTACCATATTTTTCATTTCATTAAACCCATTCAAAGAAATAAAGCCAAATATCTATACTTTAATTATAAGAGAAAGATTAAACGAATGCTCCATGTTATTTCTGGTAAAGGGGGGCTTAAATTTATGGATTATGAAAACTATTATATAGCAAAAGAATATTTTGAGTTAGATTTCAAACCGGAATACCTGCAAATTCCGATTAATAAAAAATCTATTGGTAACAATCCTGAATTAAGAACAGTATCTGACGAAATTTCAGTAGTCTGGATTGGAAGACTCCCAATTGAGAAAGTTAATATTTTAATATTTACAATTGAAGAAATACGGTTATGGAGTATCAGGAATAGCCAGAAAATAAATTTTTATATTATTGGTAGTGGTCTTGCAGAAAATATTCTTAATGATTATTTATCGGAAAGACCTTTTGATTTTGTCCGGATAACACGAAAAAATAGTATTCCTCCTGATGAGATTCCTTCATTTTTACAGGATAAAAAACTAATGTTTGCAATGGGAACTGCCGCACTGGAAGGAGGAGCCGAAGGGGTCCCAACTGTTCTGTTAGATTATAGTTATCGTGATTATAAAAAAATAAAGAAACTTAATTATAAATTTAAATGGTTATACCAAACAACAGATTATAAACTGGGATCAGATATTTTTAAATCAAAAAATCTGCTAATACAAGAAAACCATATGACTATTGATGACATATTTAATCTTATTCTTGATAACGAGAAAAGAATTATTATTGAAAATGAATGCTATAATTATTGTATAAACAATCATAGCATGGAAGCTGTTATGGATAAATTGTTAGCTTATCTTACGCAATCAAGTTTTAATTATTCTGATCTGTTATTGATAGATATTAATAAAAATAAATTCGAGTTATTTGTAGATAGATTACACTTTCTAAAAAACAAAGTAAGGAATAGACATATCAATTCAAATAATCTAATTTGAGTCATTTACATAAGATTAATTGATTAATTTGTGTGGAAAAGTAGAACTCTTATAGTATTCTTAATAACCCTGGCGATTCTAGGTTTTTTTGATTTTACCTTGTTGTCAAATAATAGGGTAAGGCATGTTCAAATGTTAGTATATTTTGGATTGATAGCTATCAATCTTTATCTGATATTTATTCCAAATTTTTACAAAAAGAATATCCCGTGCTCCATGACATTCCCAATAAATCTTTTATTCATAGCCTTTTTCATAAGTGTTTTCCCAGCGTATATATTTCATGGACAATCATTTGTGTCTTCCATGAAGGCATACATGATATTTTATGTTTTTCTTCTGTATTTTATCTTATTTAGACTTCAATTTACATATAATGAAATAGTTAAAATTTGTTTGTCTCTGTTTTTTATATCATTGTTTATTTATTTAATTGATTATTTAACTCTTCCGGATGCTCTGTTTTCCAGTCAGAATCCTTTTGAAAGAAGGGGTACCGTAACAATACGTTTCAGCGGTCAGGGTTTTACATTTTTGGGCACATTTTATTTTCTTTCCAGATTTTGCAGGAATGGGAAAATTGTACATTTTATTTTGTATATACTGGGTTTCTGTTTTCTTATACTTTTTAGTGGATCAAGAATTCAATTTTTATCTGTAGTATTGAATACATTCTTTGTTATTTATTTCACAGAAAGGAGATTAAAAGGTATTTTTTATATATTATCCCACTACTGGCGATATCAATTGTTACAGGTATATATCTTCTGGAATCATATGTGGCAGGTCTTTATAAATTAGCTATAGAAGAACTAAGTACTTTTGAAACTAATATCAGGTATGAAGCTGCCAGGTATTTCACTACTGATTTTCAGTCAAATTTAGTGACAAAGATTTTGGGAAACGGATACCCTGCTACTGGAGAATACGGTGATTTATTTCAGGTGGTTACAAATTATGGTTTCTGGACCGCTGATTTGGGCTTAATAGGATTCTGGGTATACTTTGGAATTATTGGAGTAATTGCATGGCTGATAATATTTAAGAGGATTTTTTTCTGGGAAACAGATCATAGAAATATTTTTGTTAAAGCGTATTTTTTAAACTTATTATTGACTATTGTATTAGGTTATGCAATATTTAGTCCGGGTTATATGATAACCACTGTTCTTTGTATGTTTCTTTTTGACAAAAACAAACAGGATAGATTGTTATCAAAAGAAAAAACATCTTAGTTCCAATAGTATATTATGATTCATTTAAAAGATAATAATAAAATATGAGAGTGGCCCTATTGTCATTTGGGTTTTCTACCAGCTCGATACCTTTAGCGAAATATTTGAGTATGCTTGGACATACTGTGGATTATTTTTATTTAATGAATTCAGGATGTCTGAATCATTTCACGATTAATCTTTCAAAATTTGATTTTTCAAATGGCTTCATACCAAAAGAGAAAATGCCGGAGATCATTGGAAATCCTCTCTTTTCATATATTGACAATTTGAATGATTTTAACATATATATTTATTCAAGACAAAGACGGTATTTTTATCTTGATTGTTATATCAGCATGCTTAAATTAAGCAAAGTGATTAATAAGAATACTTATGATGTATTACACATTGTAGGACAAAACAGGGAATTTGTTTTTTTACATAGATTGATCTCTTTACCGACAGTATTTACTTTCCACGAAATAGCTGACAAAACAGTTCCTGGTCATACCGGGAAGAATGCTTTGATTAAATTCATTTCAAGAAAAAGGAATAATATTATTTTTCATTCTGAAAACTTAAAAAATAAATATTTTGATTCTTTTAAGACAAAGAACACAGGGATATATGTAATAAAATTTGGGTTATTTGAAACTTACAGACTATATGAGACTCAAATTCCGGAAGAACCAAATACAATATTGTTTTATGGAATAATTAATCCATATAAAGGATTGGAATATCTGGTTGATGCATTTAAACTAATAAAAAAAGAAATACCTGATATTAAGTTAATAATTGCTGGAAGAGGTAATATTTATTTTGACAAAAAAGATCTTGAAGATAGCCAAATTGAGTTAATCAACAGATCCATATCTGAAGAAGAATTAGTAATCTTAAACAAAAGAGCTGCTGTAGTCGTATGTCCTTATACTTCTGCATCTCAGAGTGGCATTCCAGTGACCTCATTCATTTTTTGTAAACCAATCATTGCAACTAATATTATGGGTTTATCCGAGTATATTATTGATGGTTACAATGGATTTCTTGTCCCTCCAAAGGATTCTGTCAGTCTTGCTAAAAAAATCATTGTATTATTAAGAGATAAGTTGTTGTTTAATAAAACCAAAAACAATATTGTTAAAATGAACGCTGAAGGTTCTGATGTCTGGCTTGAAATAGCAAAGCAGACTGAAAAAATCTATAAAAATGAAATCAATGCAGGATATCGAAAGGTTTGAAACGGAAGCTAAATACCCTACGGTTCTTATACTTGGGCAATCCTTTAATAATTCATGGGGTGGTGGTATAACATTATCAGGTCTTTTTAAAGGATGGCCTAAAGACAAGCTGGCTGTTACAAGTACCGGACATCTTTTGATGAATGCAACTACAGACATTTGTTCTATTTATTATCAGCTTGGTACTGATGAATATAAATGGATTTTTCCGTTTAATTTGATACAAAAAGGATATCGATCGGGATTATTAGTCTTTAAGAAAAATGCCGGATCAGGTCTCAGGAAAAAATCGGGAGCGAGGTATAACTTAGTTACAAAGTATTTTTACCCTTTTTTACAATGGACTGGACTTATTCATTGTGCTTCACACATTGAAATTTCAGACAAATTCAAAAAATGGTTATCAGAATATAATCCTGATATATTGTATCTTCAAACCTCCAGCAGAGAAACAGTTGTTTTTGCATCGGAGCTTATCTCTTATCTTAAGATACCGGCGGTTATTCATATGATGGATGACTGGCCATCAACAATAAGTTTTAGAGGGCTTTTTAAAAATTACTGGAGAAAAAAAATTGATTCAGAGTTCCGTATTCTCCTGAGCAGAATCGATATCTTTTTAAGTATTAGTGATGCAATGTCAGAAGAATATTTCAAACGATATAAAAAACGGTTTATTCCGTTTCATAATCCAATTGACCTAAGTCGTTTCAGTAAGACTAATAACATATTAATAAAATCTAATACTAATTACAGAATTCTTTATATTGGCAGGATTGGAATGGCCAATAAAAATTCGATTATTTCATTTGCACAAAGCATTTCTCATTTTACAAATAGTACTTATACACTAAATATTGATATAATTACTCCGGATGCAGACACAAAGGCTTCGGATATTCTTAGAAAAATGAGGAATGTTAGTGTACTACCTCCTGTCTCACATTCTCTGGTTCCATCCGTTCTTATAGAATATGACTTTTTACTTTTACCCCTTGATTTTAATCAAATTGGATTGCGTTTTGCTCAATATTCAATTCCAACCAAGGCATCAGAATATATGGCTTCAGGAACTCCGGTCATTGTTTATGCACCTGATAAAACCGCAATATCTAAATTTTTCACGGATAATGAATGTGGGTATTGCATTACAAATTATAATAGAGATAGATTAATTAATGCAATAGATGTTCTTATAAAAAACAAAGAATTAAGAAAAAAAATATCTGAAAAAGCTATTTATATTGCAAGAACAAGATTCAATGCGGAAAAAGTCAGGTTAGATTTTCATAACATGATCAGATCATGTTATAAAATCTGAAGTATAAATTATATATTTCAAGGAAATACTGTAAATACTATGATAATTAATGTTTTAACAGGTCATAAAAAAGAATTCTACTCCTCTAAAGCTATGCTTAAGGAGAGGAAACTTACAATGAATATTGATAAGCTGATACTTTATTCAAGAGAATTTGACACTGAGTTAAATTTTATGAATTTTCATGATATTTCTTTCAGGAAGAATAACTACAAAGATCAGGTATTTCTCTATAATTCTTCTGAAGATCCAAATCTTCTTTTTAAAAGCTATATTGAAGATATCGTGCTTGCTTTGAAATCAAACGGGGCCATAGTAATCCCTGATTATGCTTTCCTCAGAGCCCATCATAATAAAGTGTATATGGAAATATTAAGGGATACTATTTTGAGGGATATAGATACTGGTATTTCTTCACAACATTTTGGCACTTATGAAGATTATAAAATTTATAAAGAATCTGTAACAATACCAGCTGTCATCAAAGGGGCGACAAGCAGCGGAAGTCATTATGTTGGTTTGATAAAGTCCGAGAGCGATTTAAGAAACTTGCCAAAAAGATATTCACGAAGTCCAAGTCTCTACATTGAGTTAAAAGGATTCCTGCAAAATTTTCACCCCCATTCAAAATACAGGAAAAAGTTTATTATCCAAAATTTTATCCCAGGACTTACCGGTGATTATAAGGTTCTTGTTTTTGGAGACAGATATTATGTGATGGGAAGAAAAACAAGAAAAAATGATTTCAGGGCAAGCGGTAGTGGAAATTTCATCTTCGATATGGAAGTATCAGACAAAATGCTGGATTTTAGTGAAAGCATATATTCCCGCCTCAAAGTACCGGTAGTATCAATGGATATTGCCTCTGTTAATAACCGGTATTATCTGATCGAATTCCAATGCCTCAAATTCGGGACAAGTGCTGTTGAAAGGTCTATCAGATATTATAAAAAAGAAGATGGCTTGTGGAGGAAATTCGATGAGCCCTCTGTATTGGAAAAGGAATTTATTCGTTCAGTTGTCACTTTTTTAAAGAAGTCATATGAGAAAAATCATTCTTGTTAAGCTTAGATATTTCTCTGACAATGCACCTTTAAACAGATTGTTGGCGCTTGCAAAAGGTCTTTATGAGTCAGAAAACAAAGTTGATGTTTTGTTTTTATTACCAAATAAGCAGAAAGAAAAATATACAAAAAAACTGCCTGATGGCATTGCGTTTTCTTATATGTGGGATGAAAATAATTTAAATAAAAAGAGGGTAAGATTATGTAAAGCGGTCAGGAATATTTACAACCACATTCAAAAAGGCTCTAATGTAGTTCTAATGTCATATTCTTTGCCTTTGCTTTTTGTGTTATCAGTCAAAAGAATAAACCTTTATATTGAAAGAACAGAAGCACCGGCAATATTCTTTTCCGGAAAACTGACCGGTAAAATTAAAGAGCATTTATATGTATACCTGGCAAAAAAAGCTAAATCGATATTTGTTATTTCTAATAACATTAAGTCTTATTTTGAGAGAAAAGGAATTGCAAGTGATAAAATAAAGATTGTGAATATGGTTGTGGATCCTCAAAGGTTTAGTAATACTTTTAAGGGTATTCATGAGCAGGACTTTGAATACATCGGATATTGCGGTACTGTATCTAACGCAAAGGATGGAGTTAATATACTTATTGAAGCTTTCTCTCATGTGTTGAGGAAATATCCTGCACTTAAACTGTTGATTGCAGGAAAGAAACCTTATTTTAAGGATAATAAACTGAATGATTCCATTATAGAAAAATTCAACATGACAGATTCAGTCCATTTCATGGGAGAATTAATTTCAGAAGAAATGCCCGGATTTTTAACGAAAGCGAAAATATTAGCTCTATCCAGACCAGAAAGTATTCAGGCATCAGCAGGGTTCCCTACAAAGTTGGGAGAATATTTATGTACCGGGAAGCCTGTTGTTGTAACAAGGACAGGAGAGATAGATATGTATCTCGAAAACATGAAGAATATTGTATTCGCTGAACCCGATAATGTTGAAGATTTCTCACAAAGATTATTGTGGGTTCTGGATAATTATGAAAAAGCTTTGAAA
>Ga0123335_1004053_pt1 | contig 19532 bp, 15 predicted proteins | sample BiotimSIPDNA_2_FD_89707 | JGI IMG/M metagenome (GOLD analysis project Ga0123335, IMG submission 89707) | Anaerobic biogas reactor microbial communites from Washington, USA - Biogas_R2 time_0 SIP DNA | ecosystem: Engineered > Bioreactor > Anaerobic > Unclassified | place: Washington, USA...
CCGACCTGTCCGACTAGGAACGCACTTTTTTTAGTCGCTTGACTTCCACCGCCGCTTGAGTACGAGCACCCGGGATGCCTGTACCTAAACTGTTGTCATGGCGTCAACTGCTTTTTTTAGGATAAAACCAAGATATATTCGTAGAAAAAGTAACGCCCTGCAAGGATAAAATCACATGCGGGCGTTAAAGGGTTGGCGTTCCCGACGGGGCTCGAACCCATCACCTTCTGCTCCGGAGGCAGACGCTCTATCCGAATGAGCTACGGGAACTTTTTTTGTAAAACCTTATACGATAAGCCGAAAAGCCAGAAAATCAAGCGGGACGAATTACTTGAGACCCGCTGCCTTGAGCAGGGGAGATTGCTTGATGGCATGCAAATCGTTCTTCAATTCCGTAATGATTGCCGCCAATCCCTTGTCCATGTTGTCCATGTTCTTGGAGACATTGATGACATTCCTGTCAATGGCATTGATTTTCGTGTTCATCGATGCGACGAGTCCGACAAGGATGATATTGATGATAAGGAGTATTCCAGAGATTGCGATCAGGACTTTCGTGACGAGGCTCTTGGTCTGTTGAGCGTGGACATTCCTTGGTTGTTGCGGTATCGGCTGTGGTTTTGGTGTTGTTGCTTCGGGGGAATCGTCCGTTGCTTGCGGTGTTTTGATTGCCGCTGCGGGTTTTGGCCTGGCGAATCCTTTAGCCAGCGGTTTAGCGGGAGTTTTCTGTCCGAATTTCGGCGTTGCGGGCTTTTGTTCTTCGGTTTGTTGTTCCTTGTTTTCGTTATCGTCGCGGAAGACTGAAGACAGGAGGTCTTCCACATCCTTGTTCTTGTTTTTATCGGTCATTTCGGATCTCCTTGTTGTTTTGTTATTGAAAACATCATCTGTAGATAGCAAATCCCTTGGGCGTTTCGCCGGTAACGAAGTAGTATGTGACGCTGATGATGATGGCAATGACTCCTGCGAGGAATTCACCGGCGACGAGTCCTGCCATTGTGGGCTTGAGCTTTTGGTATAATCGGCTTCCTCCATACTTGGTAACGGTGTGTTTGACGACCCATCCCACCAGGAATGACCCTGCGAAAAGCGTACTTTGATAGGTTCCAAGGGTTAGGAATAGGACGGGATGCAGCGGCCACCAGGGGAGGCGTTGACGGCAAATCGTAAAGATAATGACCAGTGAGAAGGTGATTGCGAAAGCCGTGACTGCTTCCTTGACAGGTTTCATTTCTCCGAATCGTTGCCATGCGGATCTGTTGTCAACGGGCTTGAGGGCGCCTTGCGCCTGGAGCGTATTGCGCAGGTATATGCTGGCGTTGATCGCCATCGTTGGCGGCGATCCGTAGGACCAACCGTCGCCTACCTTGATCGCTCCTTCCTTGTACTGGAAATACAATGTTACTGGAACGGCGATCAGCAAGCCAAGAACAATGGCAAAGACTCCGATGGTTGCCAGGCGTCCGATCTTCGTCTTCATTTGATCGTTTAGGCAAAGGGATTCGACTGCGAAGGGCATGAAACATTCACGTGGGTCGACGAACATGACGCATGAGAAGAGTCCCATGATGAGAAGCTGCTCGGGTCCCAGGGCCTGCATTCCGAAGAATCCCCAGAGGATGGCGCAGGGAAAGATATTGGTATGGAGGTAGAAGACGCCTGCTTCCGCCATCATTCTGCTGGTGACTGTGAGCAGGATAAGCAATCCGATTCCGTAGAGCAGTGAAAGCTGCCATTGCAATCCTGTTTGGAAAGAAAGAACAATGAAGGCGATCAGTCCCAGGATGAATGCCCGGAATCCCCAGATGGCATGGGGTTCCACTTCGTCTCCTCCCTTCAATCCAAATGATTTCCTGAGAATTGAGCTGTAGTATCGTCTTCCTGTGTAGATCAGGACGCAGAACATGGCGATGTAGGATCCTGCGTAGCAGAAGGAATTGATCGTGGGTCTTGTCATTGCCGGTCCCAAGGGGATGCCATACGTGGCAAGCTTGCCGGTGCAGTATCCGAAAAGGAAAGGGGCAAGTCCTAGCGACAGCGAGATGTCCTTGGGTAGGAAATAGGCGAATCCTATGACAGTGAAGTAGATCGTTGGATTGAATAGATCCCAATTGCCGATGCCGGATCGGTAGTATGTGGGAACAAGCTTTAGGAAAGACCAAAAGTAGAATCTGATCTGGACTCTGATCAATTGTTCCGGCCACCAAGCATAAGCGAGGTTGTTGAGGTGGATGACCAGAACAGGTATCAGTCCCAACCAGAAGAGCTTGTTATGGAAAAGAGGGCTGAGCACACGTCCTGGTTCGGGAAGCAACATTTTGGTGAATTCGACAGTCGGATACGGAAGGTGCTCGTGTGTGCTCCATTGGCGATGTACGACCAATGCGAGTCCCGTTGCCGAGAGGCAGACGGTGACGACCAGGGGCAACCAGAAGAGGAGGGTGCGTCTCCAGGCGATCCAGGGGATGTCGTTGATGATGGAGATTGCCTTGTCGCCTTCCCCGATACCATTGATGAAACCGTCCAGGGCATTTGGGTCGAGTCTGGGTTCTGCGAGCATGACTGGCGGGACCAGCGGCACTGCGCCTGGATTGCGAAGGCGAATGGATTCCGGGAATGCGACATCGATGACGGCCCTGGTGACTCCCTGCTTTTCCTCTTCTGTCATTAGGTCATCTGGCCGCGTGAGCCAATTCATTGCGTAGTCCGGGAGTTCCAGTTCGTTTTCCCGCGCGATGCTGGTGAGCGTTGCGTCTCCAATCATCCCATTGAGGTCTTCGTAGATTTTTATTTGGAATGCCTGCGATGGAGCTTCATCGTTTTTTGGAATCAGCTGGATTGTTTCCTTGGATAGATTGGCCTTGACGAGATCGGCATGTGTTTTAGGTTGGTCTGCGTTTGCCTGCTTGAGTTGATTTGCGAGTTGGCGCCATTCGATGATTCGTCCCAATGGGATTTTCGGTGTTTCGCCTTTCCAGGATGCGTTTGTTCTGTTGTAGTGATGGGGGAACATCAGAACATTGGTGAAGTGGTGCATAAATCCACGTCCCGGGATAAAGCAGACGAAGAGGACCATGCCTACGGCGACTGCCAGTTCCTTGCCTGTCAAGGGGGCACGTGGTCCAAACAGCTTCAAGAGGGGGTTGACGATCAGTACGAAGAGGATAAGCGTTCCCAGGATGGAAATGGGAAGGAAGTTGCCCACCAGGAACGTGCCCCTGATGACCATGTCATTGAAAAACGTAAACCCGCAAAGTACGATTACGCCGAGAAAGCCTAGCAGAATTGATCGAATGGTCATATCAATAGAGTAGCATGGTTAGGGAGGGTGAACAAATGGAGTTTCCTAATATAGATCAACTTTCGGGAAAAACGAAATCGAACACCTTGTTTTCCTCGAACATCACCTGAATTACCAGCGATTGTCCCGCCGTTAGGGGGCGTTTTTTATTTGATTGTGAACGAGAAATTTGGCTGGGGCGGGGTGTATCCGTGTGTTCCCCCTTGGATCCAAGTGATCGATTTTGGGCACTTGAGCTTTGAGAAGAAGATGAACACACCGGATGGAGGCGAGACGTAATCTCCGAGTCCGGCTCGTGCGATAGTGACGTTGCAGGAGATCGGGATTCTGGAGGCGTGGAAGATTGGGTCGTAGTAGTCGAGTTGCGGGACGTATTTGATGTGCCATGATCCAATGATTCGTCCCAGTGATTTTCCACCCATGTCGCAGCACCATGGCACCGAGGGTGCGATAACGGTGACATCGTGGTCGAGAGCTGCGAGCCAGATTGCCTGTAGTCCTCCTTGCGAGCCTCCGTTGATTTTCAGGTCTTTTTGATTCCATTCGGGCCTGGTCTTGAGGTACCTGAGCGCCTGTAGGTCTCGGAGCGCCATTCCATTGAAGTATGCTGTTTCCGGGTTTGAGTTTTGGATGGGATCGAATCCATATCCGTGTCCATTGGAGCTTGTGTTTTTCAGGTATTCGTCATAGTATTCCTTGTCTTTTCCCAGGTCGTAACCGTGGGCATTGACTTCGAACACGATTTTGTCTTCGGGACCGTTGGTAGGGATTTCCTGCAAGATGTATCCTCGCCCGTGGACGGTGAGTTCTGCGGGGATCGACTTGTCCTTGGCGTTGACTGGGATGGTGATGTATCCTGTCGCTGGCCTGTTGCCGGGACCTGGGCATGGGATGGAGACCGCGTGGATTGCCACATTGGGATTCTTTGATGGAACGGGTTGGAGGGTTGGTTGAAGCGGCGTTGCATCCAGTCGCGCCAATTGCCTTTTCCAGAATTCGTCGAAGTCCTGTGGTTCCTGCGTTGTTTTCATGAGTAGTGGATCTGCTGCGGCACTTCCATCGAAGAAGACCTTGGACCAATCTCCGGAGGAGCGTCCAGGTTGCTTAGGCTTTCTGACGGGTTTCCCGTTGTTGTCGTAGAGTTCAGCATAGATTCTGACGAATCCTGGCTTTTCCGCTTTTGTCTTGATGATAAGTGGTTGCTGGTTTGCCGGCGAGTCGCCTTTCTCTGCGACTCCATCGTCTCCTGTACGATTCCACTTGATGGTGTATCCATCTGGAATTGCTTGTCCCTTGGTTTCCAGGTTAAGGGTAAACACGATCGTTTCCCCGACGTGGTATTGGAGCGGATTTTTGTCCGTCGTCCCCTTGAGGAAGAATTGGTTCATATCCACGTTTCGCGCCTGCATTGCGATAGCTACAATACATAAGATGGCGATGAGTCTTTTCATTTTTCGAGCCCTTAAATTATTAATGAATCAGGCCGCCTGGGGATATGTTCCTCCAAGCGGCCTGAGCTTGAATCTAGAATGAACTAGGCAGGCGCATTATCGCGCTTTGGCTTTTTGCAGCGATTTGCCTTCTTCGCGCTTGAGTACCTTCTTGTGCCAGGTGTTGATGAAAGAGCTGGCGATGAAGATCGTCGAATAGGTACCCGCGATAATACCGTAGAACGTGACCAGCGCGAAGTCCCAGACGTCACCACCGGCGGCGACCAGCAGTGCAGTGGTAGCAAGCATTGTGGTAAAGGTAGTCATGATGGTACGTGACAGGGTTTGGTTCACACTCTGGTTGATCAGGTCGGAGTACTCGATGGAATCATCGAGCGATTGGGTTTCGCGGATACGGTCGAAGATAACAATTGTATCGTTGAGCGAGTAGCCGATGATCGTCATCAATGCGGCGACGATAGTAGGAGTGAGGCGACCGCCAAACAGCATGAAGACACCTGCGGAAACAATCACGTCGTGGATGACGGCGATGACAGCCGCAAGGCCGTACATCAATTCAAAACGGAAGGCCAAATAGACAATCACGCCGACGATCGACCAGAATGCCGACCAGAAGGCGTCCTTCCGGAATTGCGCGCCGACGTGGCCGCCGACAACACGCGTCTCGCCTTCGGCAAAGGATGCATCGGCAAACTTCTCGTTCAACTTCTGCCTGAGTTGTTCAGAATCGAGGTTGCCCTGCGCCTTGTCGTTGTCAGCGTTCAGCGGCAGGACGATTTCAAGCATTTCGTCACCGCCCTGGCCGGTTTTGTAGCCGATTCTAAGGTTGTCTTCGTAACCCAAGTCAGCCATGAATGATCTGACTTGATCGACTGGAGGTGCGACTTTTTCGACCTTGTACATCAGCTGCGTACCGCCTGCGAAGTCAATGCCCAGCATGCTTTTGCCTTTGACCGCGAAGACGATAAATGAGCCTATGACCATGACGAGCGAGATTTTGGTTGCTGGCTTGCAGAGCTTGATGAAGTCGATCTTCGGATCCTTGAGGAATTCGAGCGATCTCATTGGCAGTGATTTGATGAGATCCTTCATGATGAGAACGTCGAAGATTGCTCTGGTCATGAAGATTGCGGTGAACATGGAAGCGAAGATACCGAATGCCAGGGTGACTGCGAATCCCTTGATTGAACCGCTACCGAAGGTATAGAGGAAGAAGCTTGTGATGAGGGTAGTGAGGTTGGAGTCGAAGATCGAGCTGAAGGCACGTTCGTAACCGCTCTTGATCGAGTTTGCTAGGCTCTTGTTCTTTTGGAGTTCTTCGCGGATACGTTCAAAGATCAGGACGTTTGCGTCAACAGCCATACCGATGGTAAGAACCATACCTGCGATACCAGGCATCGTGATGGTTGCATGGGTGATTGACATGGAACCCAGGACAAGAAGGGTGTTGACTATCAACGCGATGACGGCGATTACACCGGCCAGGTGGTAGTACCAAATCATGAAGATGACGACGAGTCCGAGACCAACGAGACCCGCCAAGGCGCCAGACTTGACGGCGTCAGCGCCCAAGGTAGGATCGGTTCCGAATTCGGAGTTGATTTCAATGGTCACAGGGACGTTGCCCGAGGAGATGATGACCGAGAGGCGCTTGGCATCTTCGTAGGAGAACTGTCCAGTGATCTGTGCGCGTCCGCCGGTGATCGCTTCGCGGAGGTTGGGAGCGGAATAGACTCTGCCGTCCAGGACGATGGCGAGCTGGCGTCCAACGTTTTCGCTGGTGACTTCGCCAAAGGCGATGGCTCCGCGCTGGTTGAATTCCAACGCGATGGACCACTGTCCATACTGATCCATATCAGGTCTGGCGCGAGTGACGTCTTCGCCGCGGACGCGTTCGGCGGCTTTCTTGATGAAGACGATTTGCGTTGTCTCGCGACCATCGTGCTCTTCGACGATCTCCTTGCGAATCAGATCGGCCGGAACTTCAAATGTGCGTCCTTCCTCGACAGCCTGGTAGTACTGGTTGACCAAGGTTGCGTTGTTTTCGGCAACGAGATGGAATTCGAGTTTTGCGGTATCTTTGATTGTCTTTCTGATGTCAGCCTTGTCGCCTTCGTTGACTGCAGGCATTCTAATCGAGATTGCTGTTTCTCCAGCAGTTTTGATTTCTGGTTCTGTAACGCCGAGCTTATTGAGTCGATTTTCAAGGATTGCCCGGATTCTATCTCTGATTTCGGTAGCTTCTTCGCCTCTCTTGAGGTCATCTTTATTGAAGCCGACGATGAATTCCGTGCCGCCTTGCAGGTCGAGTCCAAGGATGAGGCGTCCAGCGGTTTTTATACGTATGTATCTGAGGACGATTGCATTGGATGCGTCTTTATAGCTTGGTACCTTGACATAGTCGCTCAATCGGATTGAATTTTCGTTTTCGCCGCCTTGCGCTGCTCTTTCGAGTAGTCTGAAATGCGAGATGTCTTCATCTTCGGCCTTGATTGTTTCGATTCTCTTCTGGAGTTCGTCGAACGTATTGGCCTTTACCGTTTCGCTGTATTGGGTTTGGAGTTTTTTGAATTCCTTGCTGTTCTTGTCCTTGATTTCTTCAAGCTGCTTTCGTACTTCTTCGAGCGTGCCCTTTTCCTGGAGTTCCTGCCTTGACTTGTCATATTTCTTGACTTGCTTGGCGGAGAGCTTGTTGAATTTGGCCAGGAAATCCTGATCTTTGATTGGGAACATCGAGGAGGTCCATCCAATGATGATCACGGCAATGATGGCCCAGCGAATGATCAATGACTTTTTCATAACAACTCGTTTTCCTTGAGACAAATACTATGTGTTACTGTTTGATTTTACTTTTTTTCAGCAGGTTTTGCGGCTGCTGAATCATCGATTTTGCGGTCTACTGCGCCGCGCAGGAATTCGATGACGACTCCTTCTGCGACTTCTACCTTGATGGTTGTCTCGGTGACACCCTTGACGGTACCAAGGATTCCGCCGACGGTACGGATCTTGTCCCCAGCCATCAGGGCCTTCTGCATTTCAGCTTGTTCCTTTTGCTTCTTCTGTTGCGGACGGATCATCATGAAGTAGAGGATGCCGAACAAGGGGATGAAAATCAAAAAGGAAGTGAGACCACCACCTGCAGGAGCCGAACCCTCGGCAGCCTGGGCAAATACCAACAAACTATCGCTCAACAAATTAAACACGATCAATTTCTCCTGACTTGATAGCAGTACAAGGAATGCGCCTAGCATTATTGGACACTATGACGCACTCTACAATTTGGAAAAAATATAAACATACCACAATCGCGAAAAGTTGCAATAAAAATCGGCAATTATTTTCGTGATTTCCCTGTGTCTTGACGACCGTCGCCAGTTGCCGTTGCCTGAGCCTGAGAGTGGATGGCTTTCTGACGAAGTGGCGGGGGCTTCACGGAGTTTTTTCACGCTTTTGTACGCAAAAGGGATGTGCCATGCCCCTTGGGATTGGCGTTATGGGATGGTCATCTGCCATTGTTGATATTGTCGGTTGCGACGATCGTTGCCCCGATAAGCACTGCGAAGAGCGAGACGATTTCTGTCGTGGATGGGAGCGTGCCCTGGATGATCCATGCGTTGATGAGGGTAAAGAGCGGTGCGAATTGCTCGATGGCAGCGGCGGCGGCGACTTTCACGGCTCGGAGGCCATAGTAGAACAGGGCAAAGCCAAAGGCGGTGCAACCGATGCCCTGGATGACCAAGAGCACCCAATGCCTTGTGGTAAGTTGCGCGTAGGCTTGTGGTCCCTCGATCAGCAAGGCTGCGGCAAGCGTGATCAGTCCTGCCGGAAGCAACCTGCATCCGTTGAGGAGATTAGGATTGAAGGTCTGCAGGAGCGTCTTGCCGATGATTGTGCCGAAGGTCCAGAGGATTGCGGCGACGGCGGCGAGGCACCAGCCGAGCCAGGCTTTGTCATGCCCTTGCTCGATGCCTGGCTGGTTGAGCAAGGCGCCAACCAAGTAGGCGATGATGACAACGATGATGCCTAAAATGCTTTTGGGACCGATTTTTTCCTTGAGCAAAGCCCATGCCGCCAAGGTGGCGAGGACGATTTGGGAACGCAAGACCATGCTCACCAAGGCAGGATGCAAAAACTTGAGTGCCGTGATGTACGCCAATTGGGCAAATGTGGTGCAGAACAATATGTAAACTACCAACAGGACAATGCAGCGGCGAGTGAACAGCGATTTCTTGAAATGCCGGACTGACAGGGCAAGGAAAAAAGCGCCGCCCATGGTCAGGCTGGTGGAGGAAATGACAAGCGATGGGACGGATGACCCCAGGAGCGAAATGATGACAGGGTCGAATGACCAGACAAACCAGGCGAGGAAGCAGCTGATGTATGGCAATGCCAAGTATGAAGTTTTAGGGGGCGAGTCGGGCATTCTATCGTAGCGAATTGCACAAAATACCGAAAGCGATCAGAAGTAGCTCGGCGCAAGTGAAGTAGAACGACTTTGCCTCGATTTGCCTTGAGCCGGGCTTGAATGGCGCGAAACCCTCGATTTTGTCGGTGATAAGGAAAGCGAGGACGAGGGTGACAATCGGAATCAGCGAGAAGGATCCGCTGAACGTAATGAAGATGATGAAAATGAAGATGGCGACAATCCAGTGCGCCAGGTTAACCAGGGTCGGCTTGTCTTCGTGCCTGTTTTTCGCGGCTCCTGCCAAGTCTAACATCAAGCAGGCTGCGAGGCTGTTGGCGATGATGATCCAGCCGTGCGCATGAACCGCGAAGAGGGTGAAGACAAGAAGCGGTTTGAACAGCATGAAGCCAAGGTCAATCGCTGCGTTTTCGGTGTAGTCAGGATTGATTTTTCTGGCGATGAGCCTTCCGATCAACGGGGTTGCGTCATCAAGCCGTCCTTTATGGATTGCATTTTGCCAGAGGACGACGAGGATTGCGGCAACGGTTGCGGCGATGGCGTGGACTTTGAAGAGCCTCTCGCACACTATGGCTATGAGGAAGGAAATCAATCCGATGGCTGCTTCGATGGCGACGACTCCCCCTCGCCAATATTTCGGTCTGTCTTCATCGGTCAAGTCTGGAGTATTGAATCGTGTTTCGTACGCAAGCAGCCATAGGAATTTACGCATGTCGTGTCACTCTCCTTGAGGTTGTTGGCGAGGTGTCAACGGAAATTAGACCAGCCCGAGTTTCGCCAGTGTTTTTCTGAGTTTTTCCCTGGTGTCGGGTTGCATTTCGCACATTGGTAGCCTGTATTCTTCAGCGATAAGCTTCATGTCCGCCATTGCGGCCTTGATCGGGATTGGGTTTGATTCGATGAAGAGATCCCTGAAGAGCGGGTAGTATTTCTTATGGATCTGGTAGGCCTGGCTGAAGTTGCCGTTCAAGGCATGCTCGACCATTTGCGAGACTTGTTTTGGGATGATGTTGGATGCGACGGAGATGACTCCCTTCGCCCCGACTGAGATCATCGGGAGCGTGAGGCTGTCGTCACCCGAGAGGACGGTGATGTCGCAGGCGTCGAGGATTGCGTTGACGCGATCGACAGATCCGCCTGCTTCCTTGGTCGCGATGACGAGCTGGTGCTTTGACAGCCTTGCCACGACGTCAACCGGGATTTCACGCCCCGTCCTGCCAGGCACGTTGTAGAGGACAATCGGGAGACCTGACTTTTCGGCGACAATGCTGAAATGCCTGTAGAGCCCCTCGGCAGTCGGCTTGTTGTAGTATGGAGTGACTTGGAGGGTCGCATCAGCGCCGATTTTGGCGGCATGTTGCGAGAGAGGGATTGCTTCCGTGGTCGAGTTTCCGCCGGTGCCCGCGATGATTTGGCATCTTTTGTTTGCCTTTTTTGTGACGAATTCGATGACCTCGTCATGCTCTTTGTAGTTTAACGTAGGGGATTCGCCAGTTGTTCCGACCGGTACAAGCCCTGCGACTCCCGCTGCGATTTGTTGTTCGATGAGTTTTTCGAGCGCGGGGTAGTCAACGGCGTCGTTTTTGAACGGCGTAACGATTGCGGTGTAGCATCCTGAGCAATTCATGGTAGTGTTTCCTGGGTTTTGGATGTAATTACGTTAATCCTTTGAATTTAGTTTACAAAAGGTGAAGCGTCAAGGATTTTGACGTCTCAAGGGCACAAAAAAGCCCCGGCGGACAGTTGGGGGAGGAGAGAGGGAGGTGGGAAGGAGAATGCCCGCCGGGGCTAAAACAAAATTTATCAATGATTATCTAACTTACATCCAAAAATGGATTTGTCAAAGAAATCAAAGGTGAAAATAGTTGTTTTTGTGTTTGTCTGGTTGTTTTTTGCTGTCGCGCCCTCAACAAAACCTATCTTTCCTTGTCTAATTCAGTTTTGGGCCTGTGATTTATTTTTGAAGTTTTTGTCTGCGAGGCTTGAGAATAGCTTGATGCAGTTGATTTCTGCGGGGTCGTAAGGTCTGTGGTTTGGCCTGATCAGGTCGTGTTGCCACTTTGTGAAATCCCAGGACGCGGGGGCTTTCCCTTGGTCGACGAGTTGCCACATGCCTTCCCAAGGCTCGTAGGTTTGGTACAATCCCGCGACAAATCCCCAGCAATAGCAACCGATCTTTTCGAGGAACATCAGGGGGAACAGGTCGTGTACGTTGTTATGTTGGATGCGATGCAGCCATTCGGTGTTGACAAGAGGTCTCTCGTATCTGTCCTTGAGGATGTCGATGGCTCTGACAAAGGCTTGGAAGCCACTGTAGCTATGGAAGGTGACGATGTCCGAAAGCTCCGCCGCAAGCAGCTCGGAGGGATTGCCGCCGCCGATGATGTTTGACCAGATGCAGGCTGTCAGAGGTTGAATCGGGTTGATGTCCCAGGCAATCTCAAAGAGCTTCTTGACGATGGGAAGCGAGATTTCGCCCCGTCCTGCGGCGCCGGGTTCGTTGATCAAATCCCAGAAGGCGATCCGCGGATCGTTTTTGTACGTCTCGATGATCTCGGCGGTCATCTGGTAGAATTGAGGCGCCAGATCGGGATCGTCAAGCACGGTGAAGCCTGGTCCTTGGGAATGGCTCATGTGAGGGGATTTCTTGACGCCGCCGTGATAGCCCCAGTCGACCTCCTGCTTGCCAAGTTTTTTGGGTTCGTAGATAGCCTTGGGAACCGAGCAGTCGTTGGCGATGCAAAGCATGACCGAGATCTGGTGCTTGTGGCACATCTCGATGTATTGCTCCAAGCGTTTCATGAATCCGTCGTGCTCCTGCTGCCAGACTTCGAATTGGACGATCAGCCTGACAGTATTGAAACCGATTTCTTGCGCGATATCGAGTTCTTTGTCAACGGTCCTGAGCCTTTCTTCGAATCCGAGTTCTTGCCATTGGTCGACTCTGTTGACGCAATCTGCGCTCATGTAGTTGCACCCTCTGAACCAGGGTTGTGCGTCGTACCATTCGTGGGCTTGTTTTTTCGACCATCTTGGCTGCATGTTGAAGTCCTTTGGTTATGGTTGTATTGACAATGGAGCGACAGGGCATTGCTGTAGAAATATAGCTTTCATTTGGCTTCATCCCACAAAATCAATGGAAAAATCATTTTTAAACGATTCCCAAGGCGAATTTTTGGGTGGGACGAGTGAAGAAATGCTTCGGATTTTTTCGCTAGGCTTGTTTGCAATGGGCGGAATATGGTGTAAGTTATTTATTGACATTTATTGCGTCTCCATCGTCTAGTGGCCTAGGACGCCGGGTTCTCATCCCGGTAACAGGGGTTCGACTCCCCTTGGAGATGCCAAGGTTTGCCATCGATGCCGGAAAAGGCGTTGATGGCTTTTTTTGGTATGGTTCAATTTACAAGGCGGTTTGGGGGCGATATATTATTAAATTATTGGTATAATCAATGGATCAGGAGGTCGTTTTGTCCAGGGTCATCAGGTTCTTCATCTTGCTAGTGCTGGTCATGTTGTCGGCTGGTTGCAGTCGTCGCGTGGTCAGTTCTGAAGAGTTGGATCGTTTGATAGTCGAGGTTTCGTCACGTCATGGTCTGTCTGCGCCTTTGCTTAAGGCTGTTGTGTGGCAGGAATCCCGTTTTGATCCGACTAGGGTTGGGAAGAAGGGCGAGGTTGGCTTGATGCAGTTGATGGATGGTGCCGTTGACGATTGGGCTCGCGTCAATCGTTGCGAGAAGCCGAGTCGTGAGGAGTTGTTTGATCCCGAGTTGAATTTGGAGATAGGCGCTTGGTATTTGAGTTGGACTGGGAGTTTGTGGCCTGGTCGCGAATCTCGCGAGATCTTGCAATTGGCGGCATACAATGCGGGTTGCGGGAAGGTTGAGAAGCTTTGGTTGCCTGAGGATGAGTCGATGTGCCTTGAGTTGGACATGATTACGTATCCTGGGACTCGCGACTACATCACCAAGATCTTATCAAAGGCTCAAGTTTACGAAGAGGCTGGTTTGGGGAAGGAATTGCGTTGATTGCAAGGCTTTAGCGGTGATATAATGGAAGAATCGAATAGCATTCATGCGAGTGAAGAGACGATTGTATCGTTGTTGGATGACACGGACAGTCGTGGTAGCGTAGTTGCGATGCAGCTGTTGCTGTCCCATCCAGATTCGGAGGCGATTGTTCTGCGTTTGCAGGACAGCGAGAATCCCCGGATACGTCGTCGGATCCACCAGGTGTCGAATGTCTTGCGTCAACGTCGCCTATGTTCTCATCTGACTAAGATGATGTCTTCTTATGTCATTGATTCATTTTGGGACATATTGCGTGAGTTGACGATTGTTTACGATTATCGCTTTACTCAAGCGACGCTTGACGAGATGCTTGATGGCTTTTTCGAGCGTTTGAATTTGGGGTCTCCCCGTTCATCTGATTTGCTTAGGGCGGTCAAGAAACTTGACTTGAAGGTGCCTCGCAACAGCCAGTCCTTCGAGTTTCCTATGTTTTTCTTGTCCGAGGTCGTTGATAGCAGCCTTGGTCACGAGTTGGTCTTTTGCGCGCTATTGAATGAAGCGTACAAGCGGAAAGGCTGGTCGAGCGCGGTGACGATCTACGAGGGGAAGTTCATGTTGCAGTTGCCGGACAAGAATGTTGTATCGCCTGCAGACGATTGGGCTGTCATGAAGAAGATAGACTCTTCTCGTTTTCACCTTTGTCTAGAGATAGAGATGTTTCGCACGTACATGGCTTTGATTCATAGCGCCAGCGTTATAGATTGCCAGCCGTTCGACTTGTGCATTTTCACGAAAATCATGACAGATTCAATGGGCTACGCGTTGCGTGACATGCCGTATCCCCTTGGTGATTGGCAATATGTTTCCAGGGACGCGAAGAAAAGTTCGAAGAAGTGACAGGTTGTGTGGAGCTGAATCAGGAATCAATATAGAAGGAAGAACCGATGGAAATCTGGATAGAGAAGCTTCTTGAGTTGCAGGAATTGGATCTTCGCGTATCGAAGATGCATGCTCAATTGGCCGAGGTTCCTCAGTTGCGTTCGCAGGCTGAGTTGCAGTATCGCAATGAGGCATTGGCATTGGTGGATGCACAGGAGGAGTTGAAGGTCGCCGAGGTTGAGGTGAAGGGCTTTGATAGCGAGATAGCCGTTTTGCAGGCAAGGAGGCGTGATTTCCAATCGAAGTCCGCCTTGATCAAGAACAATGACGAGTATCGTGCTGCCCTTTTGCAGATTGAGATGGTTAACCAGGCGATAGCTTCGGTAGAGGAGCGCCAATTGGAGGCGATGTTCAAGGTTGACCAATTGAAGGAAAAGGTGTCGTTGCGCGAGAAGGATTTCCTCGCCGGCAAGGCACGTGCCCAGGTCGTATTGGAAGATTTGGAGACTCGTCGCAAGAATTGCGAGCGTCTGATAAGCGAGTTGAGCGAATCTCGTCCAGGGGTAGTGGCCGAGCTGGAGGAGGTTATAAAGCAGGCGGTGTCGAATGGCGCTGAATGCGGGAATTGCGTATCCGTGTATAGTCGCTTGCGTTCATCGAAGACCTATTCGTCCTTGGTCCCGTGTGTAGTACCGCTGGAAGATGGCTCTTGTGGTCGTTGCCACCTGAAGGTGACTGCGCAGCAACGCTCGGATGTGTTGAAGTCAAAGTTGGTGCAGTGTCCCTCTTGCGGTGCAATCGTATATCAGGAATAGATAGGCGAAAGAACAATGGGTAGGAATTTTTTCAACGACAATTCGGATCTGCAGTTTCATTTTAATGGCTTTGACTTTGGCGAGATTGTGAGCTTGCTTGATGGCGAAGGCGCTGATGTCTCGTCCCGAGTGTCAGATTACCTGTCTCGCCTGGAACAATTGGGCGAACTGGCAGGTGAAAAGATTAGCCGCCGCGCTCTTGATGTTGACCTGGAATCGTGCCGTTGCAATGACGGCGTGGTGCGATTGCCGGCAGGGGCGACGGAAAATCTGCGCGAATTGCGCGAGGCTGGATTGACGGGAGTGACCCTCTCAAAGAAATACGGCGGGTTGAATTTCCCGGTTACTGTCTATTCGATGATGACCGAGGTTGTATCGCGCGCTGATGCGTCATTGCAGAATTTGTTTGGCTTGCAAAGCATTTCGCAGACAATCCAGAAGTTCGGTTCCGAGGAACAGAAATCCGAGTATTTGCCGAAGTTTGCGAGTGGCGAGTACGATGGAGCGATGGCGTTGACGGAGCCTGATGCGGGGAGCGACCTGCAGTCGGCGCAATTATCAGCAGTCGAGGATCCTGCTCGTCCTGGCGTTTGGTTGTTGAATGGTCGCAAGCATTTCATCACGAACGGATGCGCTTCGGTCTTGTTGGTCTTGGCGCGTTCGGAAGCTGGCACGAAGGACGCTCGCGGCTTGTCGATGTTCATCGCTCGGAAATGTCCTGAAATCCATGTAAGGCGGATTGAGGACAAGCTGGGGATTCACGGATCTCCGACCTGCGAGCTTGAGTTTACGAATGCTCCTGCGGAGCTGGTCGGTCAGCGTCGATTTGGGTTGATCAAGTACGTGATGTCCTTGATGAACGGCGCTCGTTTGGCGATTTGCTCCCAGGCAGTCGGCTTGGCCGAGGCGGCTCGCCGCAAGGCGTGGGACTACGCGTCGCAACGAGTCCAGTTCGGCAAGAAGCTTTGCGATATTCCGCCAGTGCGCGACATGCTTGAGCGGATGGATGCCCAGGTGATGGCAGGACGCTCGCTGCTCTACGAAACAAGCAAGTACGTTGACTTGAGGGACGGGTATGAAGAGAGGTCGCTGGCGAACAGGGGAGATGCAGAGGCGAAGGAAAAGACGAAAGTCTATACGAAATTGACCGCGCTCCTGACCCCGATGTCAAAATTCTTCACTACGGAAATGGCGAATCAAGTGGCTTACGATGCGATCCAGTGCCATGGCGGAAAGGGATACATGCGCGATCACGAGGTCGAACGGATGTATCGCGATGCGAGGATCATGAACATCTACGAAGGCACGACTCAATTGCAGGTTGTTGCTGCGATTGGCGGCGTGATGACCCATGTATTGGATCCGTTCCTGGACGAATTGGAGGGAAACGGCCATGATGACGCGGTTTTGGCTGGTCTTGCGGCAAAGGTCAAGGCCGCACGAGGCTTGATGGACGAGGCGATTGGCTTGGTCGAAGGCCCGTTGTCGTCGCAGTCTGAATTGCTGGCTCGTCGTTTGGTTCGGATGCAGGTGATTGTGTTTACATCATTGCTGATGTTGCGTGATGTCGAACGCGACATCAGCCGTCGTGCTTCGACGATTCGGTACGTGAACGAGATGATTCCCGAAGTTGCGATGCAGCTTGAGATCATCAAGTCTTACCTCTAAGTTAAAAAATCAAGAAAATAACAGGAGAAAACCATGAAAGCGATGATAATCGATGACAAACGGAATTTTGTCTGGAGCGACGTTCCGGATCCGGTACGCAAGGCTGATGAAGTTTTGATCAAGGTGGCAGCCGCCGCTGTCAACCGTGCGGACTTGATGCAGAAGGACGGGCTTTACGCCTCTCCTCCGGATTGGCCGCAATGGTGTGGCTTGGAGGCATCAGGCGTAGTATTGGAAGCCCCAGCCAATTCTTCCTTCAAGGCAGGTGACAAGGTATGCGCATTGCTAGGCGGTGGCGGGTATTCGGAGATGGTGACGGTTCCAGCTGGGATGGTCGTTCCGATTCCTGAAGGCTTGTCGATGGTCGAAGCAGGTTCATTGCCCGAGGTCTGGTGCACGGTATATCTGAACTTGATGATGGAAGCCGGCGGAATGAAGCCTGGCGATGTCTTCTACATGCAGGCAGGCGCCAGCGGGGTAGGCTTGGCGGCAATCCAATTTGCCAAGTTGATGGGAGCCAAGGTGATCACGACGATCGATTCGCCTGAAAAAGCCGCCTTCGTCAAGAAGCTGGGTGCGGATTTTGTGCTTGACTATCGGGCTGAGGACGTGCGTCCCGTCATCGAGGCCAATCCACCGACCGTGGCTCTCGATTGCATTGGCGGCAAGCTGATGGGCGAGTGCTTCAAGAACATGGTCTTCGGAGGCAGATGGATCATGATCGCCACAATGGGCGGAGCCGAAACAACCATCAACCTGGAAACAGTTTGGAGAAAACGGATCCGGTTGATCGGAAGCACCCTCCGAAGCCGTACATCACAGGAAAAAGCCGATATCCTCAAGGCGTTGCAGACAAAATTGTGGCCGCACTTTACTTCGGGTAAACTGATTACAAATATCCATTCGGTCTTCCCAATGCAACAAGCCGACGAGGCACACGGCGTGCTCCGTAGATGCGAAAATATCGGCAAAGTAGTGCTGACATTGGAATGATTTAGGTAAAAGTATTGGAAAACATGGGGCGTCCCGAAAACAGTCATCGGGATGCCCTAATTGTTTTTACAAGGTTCACTTGAAAACCAGCTTGTAGGCGAAGGATTTGGCGTCCATTTCGAGTTGAATTGAATCTTGCTCCTGGTTGATTGCTGGCGGTTTTGCGTCATCGGTCCAGGGATCGAGGTTGGTTGCGATCAGTTTTGTATTGGGCTTGAGTCCGAAGGTATTGGTTGCCGAGGCGATCAGCTGGAAGGGAGGTGTTCCTGGCGCGGGAATCAGCAACCAGGTGGAGTCGTCTAGCTTGACGAGTTTGAAGGTTCCATTTGTTTTGAGGAATCCGAAATCAATGATTTGATTTTCAGTGGGGACGCCGGGGATTGGGTTCGATATGATTTTCCCGTCCTGCCTTTGTACGGTGAGTCGACCTCCGAGGGCTCGTGAGAAGGAGCTGGTCGTGTTGTTGAGCTTGATTCTGCCACCCGAGTGTGGAGTCCAAAGTCCGAAACGGATCTCATAGTCGCCTTCTGGTGCGTCATCCGGAATGTCGATCTCAATATGTGAGATGTATTGTCCTGGTTTTTTATAATCAAGGTTTGACTCGACAACTTTGCCGTAGAATAGGATTTTATCAGTGTTTTTGCTGCTTGGATGGCAGATGTGTATGAAGTGGAGAGTTTCTCTTGTGCTCGCTTGCTTCTTGAAGTCCCAATTGATTTGGAACGCATATTTCAAGTCGTTGATTTTACGGAAATTAACGGGCTCGGCGCCGAAGCTGCAGGCTAGGCCGTAGGGATTGATTCTTGTTGGTCGCGTGTCGATATAGGTGGAATTTGGGGTCATTGCGTAGGCGACTGATTTTCCGTTGATTTGAACGATCGCGGCTTTTGCATTTGGGGTGCTGGCGAGAAAGCCGAATTGTGGGAGGGTTGTGTCGGGGTTGATGGTCCAAGGCATCTTGCCGCGATTGGCCCAGACTGTAGCCTTGCCGTTGGCGAAGGTCGCCTTTTGGCGATCGATTGAGTTATCGACGAACTGCAGGTCATCGAAAGAGTTGAATGCGAGGAATTGCGTGACGTCATTGAGTAGCCAGTACGTGAGGATTGCATTGATTGAGAACGGTCCGTCACTCATCGGGTTTCGTCCCCCGATTACGGTATTGGTGAGGTAGCTGTCCGATGCATAGCCTGAGTTAGTCGAATCTCTTCTTTGATAGCGGTCTGCGAGTCCTCCTGCGAAGAGAGCCATTTTTTGGTGCGAGACGATATCGTGCCAAGGCACGCGTTGTGCGGTTTCCTGGATTCCCCATCCTGCCACGGCATAGTGGTCAGACTGTGCGCCATCGAGCGAGCCGATCAATGCGTCGTGACCGCCTTCGCTGATCATGATCGCTGTGTTCGGTCCGAGGATAGATCTAGCGGTGTCGAAGGCGTCTGCCCAATGCCGCGCCGTGCTTGCCTTGGGGTAGTAGTTTCCGTTTCTGTCGTAGTAGTCGAATGGTGTGATTGAAGCGAGGACGTCGATGAAAAGTCCTTCTGGCTGGACGTGATTTTTCAGGAGCGTCATATTGTTTTCGAGCCATGGTTTGAAAGCATGTGGCAGCCAGCTGTAGCTTTGTGCGTTTCGTCCTTTGTTGAACCATGCTTTTTTTGGTTTTCCGTACTTGTCAAAGGAGACATGGTCGTAGCTGAAGCCGGTTGCATCTGGATAGAAGTCGGTATAGTTGTCATGGGGTGCGAAAATGATTCCATGTTGCCTGCATGTATCTGCGAGGGTTTTGAAGTTGTCGAGTCCGGATTGCGGCGGGAAGATATCTGGTAGCCTGTAGTCGTATCCCCATGCTTGCCAGACGTGCTTGACGAAGACTGCGTTTATATGTTATTTGCATTCCCCGCAATTCCCCCCACGGCGAGAATGGGAACTAACTCGTCGGAGCTGTGGGGGAAGGAATTGCGGAATGCAAATCGGAAAGGGGGGTCTGGGGGGAAAACC
>Ga0123335_1004057_pt1 | contig 19497 bp, 16 predicted proteins | sample BiotimSIPDNA_2_FD_89707 | JGI IMG/M metagenome (GOLD analysis project Ga0123335, IMG submission 89707) | Anaerobic biogas reactor microbial communites from Washington, USA - Biogas_R2 time_0 SIP DNA | ecosystem: Engineered > Bioreactor > Anaerobic > Unclassified | place: Washington, USA...
CATGAATTTACTGGCGGGGAGTATGTGGGGAGTCGGCTATGTGATTGTCGACATGAGGGTGCGTAAGCTGCTAAAAAGGTTTCTCGCAACCCCCATGAAGAAATCTCACTTCCTATGGTCGACCCTGGGAGCCCGCATGACTTTCATGATTCCGGAACTCGTAGTGATTCTTGGCGGCGGCGTCATTCTCTTTGGCTTTCCGATACGCGGAAATCCACTTTCGATTCTGCTGGTTTCGGTTCTCGGGGCGGTTTCGTTTTCGGGACTGGGAATGCTCGCGGCCAGCCGCGCGCAGAAGCTGGAAACGATCTCGGGTATTATGAACGTAATCATGATGCCGATGTGGCTCCTTTCGGGCGTATTCTTCTCGTCCGAGCGTTTCCCGGAAATTCTCCAGCCGTTTATCCAGGCTCTTCCATTGACCCAGTTCAATCACGTCCTGCGTGCGGTCATTCTGGAAGGCTCGTCCCTGATTTCACAGATCTGGAGGCTTGCCCTCATAGCTGCCTGGGGCGGCATTTCCTATGCTCTCACGCTTCGGTGGTTTCGCTGGAATTAGCAAATAGTAAATTCGCTGACAAACTAGAGCAGAGCGTTGAGTTTACAACCCGGCGGTCTGTGGTTGTATAATCGTCCGCAATAAGGGGGACAAAGTGATGCGAACGACAATGGCTGTACTTGCTGTACTCCTGGGAATAACTGTGCTTGCCGCTCAAACCGTGGATACCAGCAAGTGGAATACCAATGATGATCATCAGCATATGATGAACCAGCTTGGAATCAAGAAGCTGCGGCCGGGTCCGAGCGGAGATGAAAAGGCGCCCAATCACGCGAATTACGACGAGAGTCTCGCCAACCCTTTTCCAGTCCTTCCCGAAGTCCTGACGCTGAAGAACGGGAAAAAGGTAACTACCGCAAAGGAATGGTGGGAACAGCGACGGCCCGAGATCGTCGCAGATTTTGAGAGAGAGGTTGTCGGCCGCATTCCGGCAAACGTCCCCACGGTTACCTGGAAGGTTGAAAAGACGAATCACGCGAAAGTCGGCACGCATCCTGTCGTAGGGAAACAGGTGATAGGGCATGTCGACAACTCTTCGTTCCCCCAGATCGATGTCAACATCGAACTGATATTGGTCACTCCGGTGGAAGCAAAGAAACCGGTACCGGTAATGATCATGTTCGGGTTCGGATATCTCCCGGGGACGACGCCTCCGCCCGGACCGTGGAGCAAATTCGGCCCTCCCCCTGCCGGAAGCGATCCGCCGGCGACAGAGCAGCTGCTGGCCAACGGCTGGGGGTATGGATATCTGAATCCGTACAACGTTCAGGCGGACAACGGCGCCGGCCTGACGAAAGGCATCATCGGCCTGGTCAATAAAGGACAGCCGAGAAAACCCGATGATTGGGGAGCCCTGCGGGCATGGGCATGGGGCGCGTCGCGGGCGCTTGATTACCTTGAAACCGACAAGGCCGTGGATGCGAAACGTGTCGGGATCGAAGGCGTATCTCGTTTTGGGAAAGCAGCCCTGGTCACGATGGCCTTCGACAGCCGGTTTGCTGTCGTGCTCGTCGGCTCTTCAGGCGAAGGCGGCGCGAAGCTGCATCGAAGGAATTTCGGTGAAGCTGTGGAAAACCTCACAGGGTCGGGAGAATATCACTGGATGGCGGGCAATTTCCTGAAGTATGGAGCCGAGGAAGCAGTGTTCGGGAGCAGGAATGCAGGTGATATCCCGGTAGACGCCCACCAGTTGATCGCGTTGTGCGCGCCAAGGCCCACCTTCATCAGCTATGGCGTGCCGGAAGCGGGCGACGCCAAATGGCTGGACCAGCAGGGAAGCTTTATGGCCGCTGTTGCCGCTGGACCCGTGTTCCGGCTGCTGGGAGCAAAGGACCTTGGAACCAGCGATGATTACATGAAGGAGAAGATGCCGCCTGTAAACGTCGGCCTTCTCGACGGTCAGCTCGCGTGGCGGCAGCATGACGGAGGACATACCGACGCGCCCAACTGGAAATACTTCATCCCCTGGGCCAACCGGTTTTTGAATTACGCGCCGCCGGTGCATTAGATTGCGGAATACATGGATTACTTAAAGGAGGTTCCCGTGAGAGCTTTCTGTTGCTCGATCTCGTTTTTCCTGCTTTTCATCACAACAGCAGATTCAGTATTCAGCCAGTCGAAGGAGGAGCCGGCGCCCGTGCCGGCAAGTATAGCTATCCCGCGGCCGACGCCGGAAGAGGTTCGGCTCGCCGAACGCAGTCTGGCAGCCTTTCTGGAGAATGCCGCGCCCGAGGTGAAAGAGCTCAACCGGAAGTATCCGGGCCTGATCGCAGTGCGGGTTCCGCCGCCGAATTCCGCGGTAATCCCGAACCTGGCTCCGTACTTTCAGAAGAAGCACGAGACGAATCTCGAGGTTGCCCGGAAGGGGGACATCGACGTTTTGTTCATGGGAGATTCGATTACCGACTTCTGGCGCAACACGGAAGGGGCTTTCGCCGGGAAACCGGTTCTGGACAAGTATTTCGGCAATCTGAAAGTCGCCAACTTCGGCATCGCCGGAGACACGACAGAAGGGGTCCTGTACAGACTGCGGAATGGTGAAGGCCGTGGTTTCAGCCCCAAGGCCGTCATGCTGATGATCGGCACGAACAACACGGCGCGGAACAGCGCCGCCGAAATCGCCGAAGGAGTGGGGGCGGTGGTGCTGGAGCTTCAGAAGTGTTTTCCGAAAGCGAAGATTCTGCTCCTGGGCATTTTCCCACGCAGTACTCCGAATGACCCGGTCCGTTCCAAGATCGCCGAAATCAATTCAATCATTTCGAAACTGCACGATGGCGACCGCATTCACTACCTCGATATCGGAGCAAAGTTCCTGGACGCGCAGGGGAATATTCCGCGCGAAATCATGACCGACGCTCTGCATCCTTCGACGAAGGGATACGAGATCTGGGCTGAGGCCGTCAAAGAGCCGCTGGAAAAGCTTATGAGGTAGTCCTGTTTGGCGAAAGGGGGCAGGATGGCTTGGGGACGAAGAACCACGGCAACCGGAATATCTGTTCTTTTGCTGTTGTTACATGTTGCCGGTGCGGCCCAGGCTGACCGTCCCGCCCCCCGGACCGATCCGAACTCCCGGATTGCTCACGCCCAGCTGCTGGAAAAGGCCGGGAAAGGCAGGATCGATGTCTACTTCGAAGGGGATTCCATCACACGCCGCTGGGGTGCGACCGATTATCCGGACCTGCTCGCCAACTGGAACAAGAACTTCTTCGGGTGGAACGCCGCAAATTTCGGCTGGGGCGCCGACCGGATAGAGAACATCCTGTGGCGGCTCCACAACGGCGAACTCGACGGAGTTCATCCCGAGGTCATCGTGTTGCAGGCCGGCACAAACAACATCGGAAACAGGGTGCCTGAGGGACAGGAAGACGCACTGATTGCCGACATAACCTCAGGGTTCGAAGCCCTGATCAGAGTCATGCGCGAGAAGGCGCCCGGAGCTACGATCATCCTGATGGGCATTTTCCCACGCAACGACAACATGGCGGTGCTTCCGATAATACGCCGGATCAACCGGAACCTCTCGGGAATGACCGACGGGAATAAGCTGAGATTCCTGGATATCAACAGCAGGCTTGCAGACGAAAACGGAAGATTCTTCGCCGGGATGGCCAATCCGGACGGACTGCACCTGGCGCCGGCCGGCTATCAGGTCTGGGCCGATGCACTCAAGCCCCTATTCCATGAGCTGCTGGGGCCCCCGGCAAGCGAAGATCATGCTCCGCCTCCGACAGGCGATCCTTCCAAAGACGTACGGGGTTCCCGGCCACACCATACACGGACGCCCGCTGGTACAGAGTCCGCCTAGGGTAGCAACTCCTCAAGAATTCCGAGCTTTCGCTCTCCGGATGGAACAGTCCTTGCCTCTGAAAAGGGTAAAGGATTCAAAGGAGGAGTGTGGCTATGAGTATCTTGCTATATGCAGTGCTGTCACTGCAGTTGTTGTGTTCTGCATGGCCGGGTGCGCAATACTCTCAGGACCGATGGGATCCGTTCTACGACGACCGGAATTACAACGAATCCCGCCGCCTGAGCGATGTTGCCGACCGGCTCGCGACCGCCGCCGCCAGCCTGTGGGCGATGGTGCGAAACAGCCCTGAGTTCAGGCAGCCGGGCCGGCGGTACATCCATGAGCTCATACGCGACTTTGAGCGCAATGCCCGGCTGTACCGCTCGAATCCATCGGAGTGGAGGGCCCGGCAGCTGATCAATCAGGCGGGGAACATCAGCCGGTTTGTGGACAACACCGAGTTGCCTTACGAATTCAGGAACAACTGGTTCGAACTGGAGGATCAGGTGGCGCAGATCGGCCGTTATCACGGGCTGTCGTTAGACCGCGGACGCAGGCTGGCGCGCACGGATCCGTACGGTGCCGAGCGTGGCTTCCGGTGGAGCGGCCGGGTCGACGGAGCGGACATAATCTATCTGCGCGGCGATCGCGTGCAATACAGGCATCTTAGGGCGGAGCCGATCAGGAACGCGTCCGTTGACATTCGAACGGCGCTGCCGCGCAGAGCCGTTGATGTGCGTCTCAGGAAGATTCAGGGGAGAGGAAGCGTCAGGATTGTTCAGCAGCCTACGGAAGCCAACAATTACACCGCCGGAGTAATGATCGAAGATGATCAGGCAGGAGCGGATTTCTACGAGTTCGAGCTGCTGTGGTGATGAGGTTTCAGGTTTCCTGTTTCCAGGCGCAGGAGACGGGAAATCTGAGAGTCTTCAGCGTCAATCCGGCGGGTCGAGTGCGGTGCATGATCGCGATCCTGTCGAAAACTAAGAACCTAATAGGAGGAAAGCGGGAAGAATTTCCATGGAATCAGTCCCATAGAGGCTCCTTTGAGCCGGGATTCGAGGGATTCCCGGGAATAGCGGCAAATTCATACTAACCTTATACATCTCACGGGTTAATCGGGGAGTTCATACAATGGGTACCAAATTGCATGGAAAGGGCAAAAAGGCTACATCAAAGCCTGTTTCAGGAGAGAATATTATATGGGTAAGAAGCAATTTATCCTGGCATCGCTGCTGGTCCTGATAGCCGGCAGTCCCGCCTTGCTCCCTGCTCAGGATCCGTCACTGGAGCCGATGAGTTCGGCATTCCGTGCGGGTTATGATCAGGGCTACCCGCGAGGGTATGACCAGGGGATGGACGACCATGATATCGGAATCGATTACGATTCCAGCAAGCATCCCGATGCTGACAACATCTATGTCGATTCCGTGGGATCACGGAACGAGTTCAAGTCGGGTTTCAAGACCGGATTCGAGCTCGGATATCGGGATGGATACACCGGAAAGGACCCGCAGGTAGCGGAGGCCCCGCCTCTCCCCGCGCCTCGCATGGCTCAGGTTGAACAAACCCCCATGATCGAGGAGCTTCCTCCGGAAGAACTGGCCCGAGCGGATGTTCCGCCCATATCTAATTCGTTTAAGACCGGGTGGGACCAGGGTTATGCCTCCGGGTATGAAGACGGCAAAGCGGACTATGCGGCCGGCGTGAAGTTTGACGCCGATGACGCTCCCAATTCGGAAGGCTACCGAACCAGTTATCAGAGTTCCTTTGGAAAAAGGAGCGAATTCAAGAGGGGGTTCAAGGATGGATTCGACGTCGGTTATGAACACGGATACAGCGGAGTGACCTCGATGCTCCTTTCCCGCCAGCAGGAGACTCCAGCTCAGCTTCCGGCGGCGGAACCGGAGGTGGTAATCGAGGAAGAGGACGAAATCCTGGAAGAGATACCTCTGGTTGACGAACTGACCGACGAAGACCAGGAAGAGGCTGCGCGGGCTCGTCAACAGCAGCTGCCGCGGGCTCTACCGAGGACAGCGAGCGGTCTGCCGTTACTCGTCCTGTTGGGTTTGGGTTCGATAGGAATGTCTCTCGTTTTCAGGTTGAGGAGGTTCCTGTCCAGATAGCGGTCATCAAGAGTTGGCGCAAACGGGCATGGGTGCGATGCGGTGACCAAGCCGGATCGCACAACATGCCCGAAAGGCGCCGGGAGCCGGGGTGAAACGGCTCACCGGGAGCGTTTGAGTCCTATGCGGGGACAAAGCTGCGCGACCGGGCATTTGCTGCACCAGGGGGATACGGGCAGACACAGGTTCTGCCCGAAGGTGACGAGTATGTCGTTAAGAGTTTTCCAGTGCCGGCGCGGAAGCTTTTCGCGCAAAGCGGATTCCGTCTCTTCGGGCGTCCTGGTTTGCACATATCCCCAGAGGTTCGAAATTCGATGAACGTGCGTGTCGACGCAGATTCCATAATCCCCAAACCCGACCGTGAGAACCAGGTTCGCTGTTTTTCTCCCCACCCCCGGCAATTCCAGGAGCGCTTCCATTGACCTCGGCACCTCTCCTCCGTAGTCCCTTACCAGGATCGCGCATGTCTTTTTGAGGTTCCTGGCCTTAGTCCGGTAAAACCCGACCGGGTATATCAGCTCTGCTATTTCAGCTTCCGTCAGCTCCGCGAGCTTCTCCGGCGAAGTCGCACGTCCGAGCAGACGACGCGATGCCGCTTCCGTGACCTTGTCCTTGGTACGGAGCGACAGTATCGTGCTTGCCAGGGTTTCGAACGGCCGATCCACCGCGCAGTCGGCAATTACCCCGACCGCGGGGACTTTCCACTGTTTGATCTCCCTCTTGAGGATGCGGAGAACGCGCTCAACGGCCGCCGTATCCATCGCAACCGGGACGGCCGATCCTTCCTGCACCATCGTTTTCATGGACCCCAGAATGCCAGCAGCCCGGGGGCTCCGTCAATCAGCTCAAGTTCCCACCAGGACACCGAGGCGTTTTTGATCTATTTGCGCCGAGCCTTCATCCACTAATATGTAAGAAGAACGATTCCTGGAGAACATCATGGCCGAATCTCGATCCCGCTGGTATCTTTCGTCCGGTCTGCTGCTGTTCTTTTTGACATTTTGTGCCTCCCTTCCCGCGCAGGTGGAGCCTTCCGGATTCAGCCTCGGGATGCCCAACGGCTTTATCGGAGGACATGTCGGCTTGAATGTACCAAGTGCCGGAAGCGATGTTTTCACCATGGTCACACGCGAGCTGACCCTGGATAAAGCGGATTTCCGGTCGCCGGCGTTCGGTTTCGACATTGGAGCGGTCTTCAAATCCCGTTATGCCCTGGTTTTTTCTCTGGAATACTCGAATGCTTCTCCGGAATCGGAATCGCGCGGCTTCGTTGAGGAGGATGGCAGTCCCATAATCCAGAGCACCCGCCTTTCTCAATTGCCGATCACCGCCACCTTCAGGTTCTACCCGAGGACAATCGGGGAGACCGTGGGGAGTTATGCCTGGATTCCTTCCCGCTTTCTTCCCTATCTGGCTGGCGGCGGAGGCGCCGTGCACTTCAGGTTCAACCAGCGAGGTGACTTTGTCGATTCCCAGACTCTGCAGATTTTCCCGGCTCACTTCAGGTCGGGCGGATTCGGTGCAACCCTGCATGCGGCCGCCGGAGTCGACCTTGGAATCAGCACCAGGTTTTTCGCCAACGTTGAGATGCGCTACTCCTGGGCGCATGCAGACATGACCGAAGGGTTCGACCAATTCCAGCCGATTGACCTTTCGGGACTCAGGCTTAATGGGGGACTGTTTTTTCGATTTTAGCTCTATTACGAGTATGATTAAGAGTATTGAATCCGTCGGGGAACGATCATGAAAAGAACAAGACAGAGACTGTGCGTCAGAGGCATTACGCCACGGGCAGCTTTGGCTTTTCGCCTGGCCATGGCGTTCTTCTTGTGGGCCGGGACTGCGGCCGCCGAAGAGCCCGGTGACGGCGGCGGATCTCCTTTGAGCGCCTGGACAGGGATATGGACAATTGTTGACCATACGAAGGACTCCCCTGCGGCCGATGGTTCTCCTGAGAGCACCGTGGAAATACGGCCGACTGCCGCCGGGACAGGACTTGAGATTATCCGCAGAGTTCAGGACCAGCGGGATATCAAGGAGACTCTCATTCTCGACGAGCGCCGGCGGCCGGTGGAAACTCACGAATGTTCGGGATGGCAGAGCGCCGGACTGCTTGCAGAAGCGGGAGTGATTATCGTTTCTTCCGAAATGAACTGCAAAGAAACAGGATCCATTGCCACTACGAATTTCAGGATAATCCTCGGACCCGAGCTAATGGCGGACATTCTTGCTCTGAACTCCGGCGGACAGACGCGTCTGGCAACACGGAAACTTGCATTCGAACGGGACCTTCCGCAGGAAGAGGGTCTGGCGCCCGGCTGGGTTACCGTCGCCGCCCGCACTGAGGCTGCGGCACCCTGGGAACTTGACACCATTATCCGGCTGTCGGAGCTGGTCGACGACCGGGTTTTACAGGCGGCCTTGATGGAGAAGGAAGCCGAACTGAATTTGACAACGGACTCTCTCAAGCAGATGAAGAAGGCGAAACTTTCGACCCCCGTGATAGACCTCCTCGTTGCCCTCGCGTATCCGGATCAGTTTCACGTTGAAAAGAACGGGCAGGTGGAACTTAGACCCTGGATTGTATCGACTTCCAGGAGTCCCGAATACCGGCGCTATCCGGCTGATCCGGGTATCCTTTACCCGAACACCTTCTATAATTGCTATTCCGGCTATGGCTACTATTCCGGACTCCCCTATGTCGGACCTTGCCTGAGCTATTATTCTCCATTCTGGTGGGACTATCCGGTCGTTGTACCCGTGGTTCCACGTAAGACCGTGAATGCGAATCCGGCGCCTCCTTCGAAAGAGGGATATGTACAGGTGCAGCCGAAAGGTCGCTATGCCAGGCCCAGAGAAGGGCTGATCAATTCGCGGGGTGGGCGTGCATCCGGTGCTCCTTTCGATTCCTCTGCACCGGCAGCTGTAATCGGTCCGTCGGTCGGGGGAGGGGGAGCGAGTTCCGGAGGCGGGTCATCGGCTCCGGCTTCTCCGAGTGCCTCTCCTGGGGGCTACAGTTCCGGTAGTGGAGGAGGCAGAGCAGTCCCGCGTTGACTTTTTTGAGTTCCGACCTTTTTGCCTTCGTCTGAACCGGTGGAGGTTGACCTCGCCGAGTTTGTGATGCATAACCCTTTCAGTTCCAGCTTCGACGCCCAGGGGTGAGTGTGCAACTCCGGTTGTGGGCGTGAAGCAGCGGCCGCTATCCCCCTTGCGGCTTCATTTACTCAAGCTATCGCAGGTCAAAAGGAGCCTTATGCACGGGTCGTCGGGACGCCAGCCTATGATTGTCTCTTCCTGGTGGTTTCAGGGCGCGATTCTCACCTACATCTTGGGGTTTGCAGTACTCGGCATTCTCGCTTATCTGGCATATGAGGAACAGCCGCCAATCCCCACGCAGGTCGTGGACGACAGCGGCGGGGTGTTGTTTACAGGCGACGATGTCCTTGACGGGATGAATGTCTTTCAGCGCTTTGGCGTTATGCAGTATGGTTCCGTATATGGCCACGGCGCCTATCTCGGACCCGATTTCACCGCGGATTATCTGCACCGCTCAGCCGAGGCCGTCACCAGGGAGTATGCGGGGAACTCGTCCGATGAAGCCATTGTGCGCCAGATAGTCACGTCTGAATTCCACGACAACACTTACGATGCCGTCACGGGCGTCGTGAAATGGAGCGGGCCCCGCGCCAAAGCTCATGATCTTTTGATCGACCACTATGCCGCGCAGTTCAACAACAGGCAGAGCGAGGGAGGGAAACAGGCCCAGTGGATCACCAATCAAGAAGACATACGCAAACTGACCGCCTTCTTTGCCTGGACTGCCTGGACCGGAACGGCGAACCGTCCCGGGAAAGGGTTTTCCTATACAAACAACTGGCCTCCGGAACCCCTCGCCGGCAATTATGTGACCGCTGAATCGATAACCTGGAGCGTGATTTCGATCATTGCGCTTCTCGGCGGGGCGGGAATCATACTCTACTTCTTCGGGAAGTACGACTGGCTGGGGTGGGGAAAAGAACGTGCGCTGGTGAAATTCAGGCCGGTAACGGAAGTCACCATTACGCCGGCGCAATCTGCCGTGGTGTGGATACTCTTCGTCAGTTCGTTCCTGTTCGTTCTTCAGACGCTGCTTGGAGGTGTCGCAGCCCATTACCGGGCCCAGCCAGGGGATTTCTTCGGGGTGGACATCTCCAGCTTCCTGCCGTTCAATATCGTCCGCACCTGGCACCTGCAGTTGGCGATCTTCTGGGTTTCGGCCTCCTTCCTGGCTGCAGGAATTTTCATCGTTCCACTCATCACCAGGCGCGAACCGAAGGGACAGGCGCCTCTTGCGATACTGCTGCTGATCGCCGTCGCGGTCGTGGTATTCGGCAGCCTGGCGGGAGAGTATGCGGGGGTGATGAACTGGATTCCTGACGTGTGGTTCTGGTTTGGCCATCAGGGATGGGAATACCTGGAACTTGGCAGGGTTTGGCAGATACTGCTTATTATCGGACTCCTCTTCTGGGTTGTAATTCTCTGGCGCGGACTGAGGGGGACACTCAAGACGACGCATTTCGGCAATATGCCCTGGCTTCTGTTTTATTCCGCACTTGCCATACCGGCATTTTACGCTGTAGGCCTGCTGGCAGGGTCCCGGCAGGGATTTGTCATTACGGATTTCTGGCGCTTCTGGGTTGTGCATCTCTGGGTGGAGGACTTCCTCGAGCTTTTCACCACGATCGTGGTGGCTTACATGTTCGTGCTCCTCGGAATGGTGCGCTCGACGACGGCAATCAGGGTGATCTATCTCGACATCATCCTCTATTCAATCGGAGGGGTTATCGGGACTATGCATCATCTGTACTTCTCCGGCACCCCGACAGCGCATCTTGCATTGGGCGCCACTTTTTCCGCGATGGAAGTCATTCCGCTCCTCCTCCTTACCCTCGAAGCCTGGGGCTTCATCCGATCCGGGGAGCGGTCGGCAGCCAGCGTGCATCTGCACGGCTGGGCCGTATGGTTCCTGGTGGCTGTCGGAGTCTGGAATTTCTTCGGCGCCGGCGTTTTCGGTTTCCTCATCAACCTGCCGTTTGTCAGCTACTATGAAATCGGCACCAACCTCACCGCGAATCACGGCCATACCGCAATGATGGGAGTGTACGGCATGCTTGCCGTCGGTCTCCTTCTCTTTTGCCTGCGCTACCTGGTACATCCGGACAAGTGGAGCGACCGGGCCGCAAAGTTATCGTTCTGGTCTCTGAATGTCGGGCTGGCGTGGATGGCGTTCTTCAATCTCTTTCCGGTCGGAATCGTCCAGCTGTACGACGCTGTGAACGAAGGATACTGGCATGCGCGCAGCCTGGATTTTCTGATGACGCGCTGGGTGAACATTCTCGAGTGGGCACGCTTCCCCGGCGACGCGCTGTTTATCGCCGGAGGCACGCTCCCGCTGCTGTGGTTGTGCTGGCGCGCGATCCGGTACCCCAATCCGGCCCGCTTGAATCCGAAGCACGATATCACCGCCGATCTGTTCACCCCGCAGCCCGGAGCCGACTCGGCGGGTACATGAAGAGCGGCCGAGCCTTGGTATATTGATATAGAAGCGTTCCCCTCCGGAACAGGATCGATTGCCTGATGAGGAAAATCCTCATTCGCATTGCGGTCATCGCGGTGCTGCTCATCGCCCTTGTGACTGCGGCCGCGTTGATACTGCAGTCGCCCCCGGTGAAAGGTTTGATCCTGGGACAGGCTCGGGAATACGCCCGGCGGAATCTCGGCTCAGACCTGTCCATCGATGCTTTCGATTACAGCCTGGCGCGAGGCACGGTTTCGTTCGAAACTCTCGTCTTCCGGCCGCGGCCCGGTGTGGGCGGAGAGCCGTCGGTGAGCATTGGCCGCGGAACTGTGGCATTCGATCCTGCTTCGCTGCTCACCGGCTCGCCGTCCATCAGGAGCGTACGGGTCGAAGAAGTCGTCATCAACGTCCTGATTGACCGTGACGGCGGATCTAATCTGCCGCAGTTGCGAGGCAACGGCGCGGGGCCGGGGTTTGCAATTGAGATTGTTGAAATCGACAGGGGGAGTGTGAGGATAGAGGACCAGCGGCAGCAGATCGTTCTGATGCTCCCGTCGTGGGATCTCCGGAAGCGCGAATCCGCCATATCGCTGCACACGCTCCAGGGGGGTGTTCTGGCGTGGCAGGGAAGGGAATTCGATATTAAGGAACTTTCGCTCCAGTCCCGGCTCGTGGAGGACTCGTTGAAGATCGTCAATCTTGACGTCATGGCCGAGGGATCAAGAGCCGTGGGATCCGGAATCATTCGTGATCTGTCAAATCCTGTCTTTGACCTCACATTCGATACGCATGTTGATCTGGGTCAGGCCGCAGCTCTTGGCGGGCTCACGGACGTGCAGGGAAGGGCCGACGGTATCCTGCGAGTTACCGGGACCCCGGGCGACCTTCACATCAAAGGGAAGTTTGATGTTGACGAAATCGGGGCACCATAGTCCTTTTGATCACCTCGGCGTGAGGGTACGTTCCCGATGCGGGAGACCGGCTCGATAGTAGCTGAGAAGCTCAGAGTGCCACCGTATCAGCTCTGCGTCGCCGGCCGCCAGCGCCATGTCGTATGCCTTCAATTCCGTCTTCACCGCTTCATCGAATCGTCCGACTTCAGCCAGCGCCGCAGCCAGAGTTCCAAGAATATTGAGATCTTTTTCCGCTGAAATCTGCACGGCCTTCCGGGCGAGTTCAACCGCCCTCTCTCCCTTACGAATGGAATCATTGGGGCACGTAGCCAGGATCCACGCGAAATTGTTCAGCAGGAACGGATCGGACTGATCGAGTTGCAGCGCTTTGTCGAAGTGGACGACCGCCTCTTCAATGTCTCTGGTTTCAATGAGGGTATTGGCCAGGCTGCTATGGAAGGCAGAGAGTCCCGGACGCAGCTCCACCGCTTTCCTGTAGTAGATAATCGCCTCGTCGAATCTTTCTTTGTATCGAAGCGTGTTTGCCAGATTGGCATTGGCATAGGGGTTAGCTGGATTGAGTTGCACCGCTTTCCGGCAATGTTCCATCGCTTCATCGACTCTCTCCTGCCGGAACAGGATCTCTCCGAGATTGTTGTGCGCAATGTAAGCGTCAGGATTTCTTGCGATCGTGGTGCGCCAAAGCGTCTCCGCATTCGCATAGACGCCGGCCTGGCTGCGGGTCACCACAAACAGAGCAAGAATTGCAACTGCGGGTACCGCCGTCTTCAGGAAGCGGAGTCTGCGGTCTGAAGGTGTGAGCCACGCCAGTCGCCCTGTGTCGGACAGCACCAACAAGCCTGCAACCGCCGGGATTATCACTCCAAGGCATGCAATGTACTGGAACTGATCAGCTGTGTGGGAGTACATGAAGCGCGATGTGCGGAAAAATCCCAGCACCGGAGAAAGTGTCGCGAGCAGGAACAGGAATCCGGCAAGCGGCCCTCGGTGGTGTCGGAATTTCCACAATACCGCCGCCAGCGCGAGAAGGGAGACGGGGAACAGATACAGCCACCATATTGAAGGATCGAGGTTCCAGCGGGGGTAGATGAAATTCAGGTCGACCGGCCACACAGTCCTTGCCATGTACGCCCAGACCGCCCGGCCTCCCAGCAGTATGCGCTGAAGGAGACCGAGTTCCACATCGATCGCCTCAGCCGCCATATACGACTTTTCTACCCAGGCGTTGAAGAACGCCCCTGCGGCTCCAATTGCGAAAAACGGGATTATCGGTGACAGGTCGCGCTTGAGCTGAATCCGGCCATATTTCCACCACAGGACAACGACGAGCGCCAGCGGAAGCGTTAAGGCAACGGCTTTGCTCAACAGCGCCAGGAGAAACAACGCAATCGTCCACCCATAGAGTGCTTTGCTGCGCTTTTCGTCGAAATGGAGATAGACCAAGCCGGCCGCCAGAAAGAAGAAGCCGGAGAGAATGGTTCCCTGTCCCGAAATCATTCCCACTGCTTCCGTGCACACAGGGTGCAGGGCAAAAATCAGGCCGGCCGCCCAGCCGCCCGGCAGTTTCAGTCGCCGCATGATCAGAACCACCAGGCCGGCAGACAAGGTGTGCAGCAGGATGGACACGAGGTGGTATCCCTGCGCCGACCCGCCCCAGAGTCTGTATTGCAGCAAAAGCGCGCTTCTCAGCAGCGGATCATACTGCTGGGAAGCGTCTGTGTTGCTCCAGATGGAGGGAATGCCACGTTCCGATTCGGTCAGCGGGATTACCGTCTCTCCCGAATTGTTCCAGAGCGTCTGTCCCGGGAGGGACGGAAAGTAAGCGACGAGGATCAGAAAGAAGATCAGCGCCAACGTCACCGCATCGGTGAGGCGGTTCGGGCGGAGCGCTCCGGATTCTGCGGACGGTCGTTTGCTTTTGCTTGCGCGTGCAGTCTTTGAATGCTTTCTTGCCATGATCAATCCCGGGTATGAGTATTAACTGTACGGCATTACTATACATATATGGGGGAACAGCTGGAACCAGAGAAATCGAAGTACGCGAGAACGTCATTCGGCCGATAATCACGTGGGAAGTTTTGACGGTCTATGGTATCTTCTGCTGACCGCGCGCGACTTTGACCGATGGGAGTTCTGCCTTCCGGCGGATCTGAGGGGAAGACGGTGCAGGTAATACGCCCGGGATGCCAGACCACATCGCCGGCCGTTTTGAGGTACTAGCTAAAAGGAGCATGGGGTCGAATGGATCATCTCATTACTGCAAACCTTCGATCGCGCCCGACCAGGACGGTGATCAGTATCATTGCGGTTGCTATTGGAGTCGTTCTTATACTCGTCATCAAAGGGATCACCGCAGGCACTCTTAACGATACCGTAAATCGCACTACCGGTGTGGGAGCGGATTTCATACTGCAGCCGAGCGATTCGGGGATGATATTCGCGTTCGGATCCCCTGCGCTCTCGATCAAGTTCGCCGACAAGTTGCATGAAATTGAAGGAGTAGGCGCCGTTGCCCCGGTCCTGGCCAAGTTCAGCATGTCTGATTTCGGGCTTGTATTCGGCATCGATCTTGCCACATTTGATCAGTTCCCGGGAAAGCTGGAGGTAGTGAAAGGGAAGCGATCTCTGAGCGGACGCGAAGTGATCGTGGATGAACTGTATGCCAGGAATCACAATATCGAGCCGGGAATGCAGCTTGACGTTGCGGGGCATATGTTCACAGTCACCGGGATCTGCCGCCAGGGATCCGTCGTGCGCGAATTCGTGCCTCTCGATACTCTCCAGGAAATCATGGAAACCCGGGACAAGGTCAGCATGATGTTCATCAAGGCGGCCCCGGGGAAGGATTTGAAGGACCTGGAAGAAGAACTCAGAACGGTTTTTGCCGGTTACCATATCATCACCGCAAATGATGCGGCCGCGCTGCTCGAGGGCGCAAAGATCCCGATGCTCAAGGAGTTCAGCTTTACCGTGGTCGTGGTTTCGATGCTCATCAGCTTTATGGTGATCCTTCTGGCCATGTACACCACGATCTTCGAGCGGACGCGCGAAATCGGAATTCTCAAATCCCTGGGCGCCTCAAAGACTTTCGTTGTGACGATGGTGTTGCGGGAATCAGTAGTGATCTGCGCACTTGGCGTCCTGCTCGGAACGTTCGTCAGTCAGATAATCCGTAAAATCATCAATTTTTCCTTCCCGACACTTCAGGTCGAGATGGATCTTCCGCAGATCGGGGTGGCGTGCATGCTGGGCCTGATCGCCGGAGTACTGGGCGCACTGTATCCCGCCTATAAGGCCGCCCAGATGGATCCTGTAAAGGCACTCACTTACGAATAACAACAACGAACGGCCGGCGAAGCACAGTCCCGCATCTGCTCGCAGTTAAGCTCAAAGGAGGAATGCCGTGAAATGCCGACGGTTTCCGAAGATGATTCTGGCCGCGTTGCTGATCTTTGTCGGGTTTTCTGCAGGTGCCGAGTTGTTTCCACAGGAGAAGTTGCCGCCCGGGAGGAAGGCGGGACCGGTCGTGAACTCTCCCGAGGTGCTTCCCGACCGGCGCGTCATCTTCAGAATTGCCGCACCCGGGGCGGAAACCGTCACCCTGCAGGCGACGGATATTTCGGGTCTTCCGGGGGACGGCCCTCGGTTCACAAAAGGAAGCAACGGAGTCTGGGAGTCGACTGTCGGGCCGCTCGAACCCGGGGCCTTCCGGTATACGTTTATGGTCGATGGAGTCGCTGTCGTCGATCCGGTGAATCCATGGGTCAGCGAATCGAATAACAACGTCTGGAGTCTCGTCTATGTTCCGGGTGCGGAATTCATGGACGAGGCACGTGTGCCGCATGGAGCGGTTGCGGAGGTGCATTACTACTCCACCGTACTCGAGCGCTTCCGGCGTATGCACGTCTACACTCCCCCCGGATTCGGGATGCGCCGGCAGAACTATCCGGTCCTGTATCTGCTGCATGGTGCCGGAGACTGCGACGACTCATGGTCGACCGTTGGTCGCGCAGGCTTTATCCTGGACAACCTGATTGCAGCAAAAAAGGCCGCCCCAATGATTGTGGTGATGCCCGCCGGACACACTTCTGGCGGGGGGATGGGGCCCGGCTTCCAGGCATCTCTCGAAGAATTCACGCAGGAGTTCATCCGCGACATACGGCCTTATATCGAGAAGCACTACCCCGTGCTGACGAAATGTTCCGACCGGGCGATAGCAGGGCTTTCAATGGGTGGCATGCAAACGCTGAACATATCAATGGCCGAGCCAGGTGATTTCGGCTATGTGGGAGTGTTCAGTTCCGGCGTTTTCGGCATGCCGGCCCCCGGCAGTGCCCCCAAACTTGAATCAACCGACTGGGAGAAGCAGCACGGCGCCGCTCTGGCAGACGCGGTTATGAAGAAGAACCTGAAGTTCCTGTGGTTTGCTACAGGAGCGGAGGATTTCCTGCTGAATACAACCAGGTCCACGGTCGAGATGTTCAGGAAGCACGGGTTTTCTCCCGTTTACATCGAAAGCGGCGGCGGACATACGTGGATTAACTGGCGCAATTACCTGCACGAGTTCGTGCCCAGATTATTCGGTGCGCGGTAGCTTCGATTCAAGCGTCTCCATTCGATATAGGAATTAAGACCAGCAGCACTTCGTGGGTAGATATGCCCGTATCGAATTGGGTGCTGGTGCGCATGTCGGACGGCGAGGAACCATGCTTCAATTGAGACATAATACTGAAGCGGAGGCCGGTCATGGATGAGCTCGTAAGACAGGTATCACAGAAAGTGGGAATATCCGAAGATATGTCTCGAAAAGCCGTGGAAACGGTCTTGAATTATCTGAAATCGAAACTTCCGGATGCCGTCGGTTCTCAGCTCGATACGGCAGCCGCCGGCGGATCTGCCGGTGGCGTTGTCAAAGGATTAGGCGATCTGTCAGGCGGGAAAAAATAATTAAAAAAAGTGAAATAATCAGGAGTGTACGGGGTATATCTCGATATGGGCGGGTGAGCGAGAGTTGTGGCCGGTTTTCTGTGGAAGCTCAGGTGGAAAACACCTGCCCTCCCTACCCGGTGCCGGCTACCCGGACCGCCTTGGCTGAGATGCCTCGGGTGCCTGCCTGTTCAGACGGCATGACGGCCGCAGCGTCCGGGTGAAGCGAAACAAGTCCTTCCTCATTCCGCCGAAGTTTCAGTTCAATCTCTGTGGCGCGAACAAACACCAGCCAGTCATTCCGATCCGGAATATCTGCAGATAAACCTGCAAACCCGTGGCAGCACCTTGGGGGAGTAGCTGCCCAGCCCCGCAATTCCCTCTTGGGGGGGCAGGGAAAAGCCGCAAAACCAGGTGCGGCTGTTGCGGTTCGTCCGGGAGCTCGTCATGCTTGATCGGATACTCCCCGTTGCCGGAGTATCCGATCTTGAAATCGAACTTTACAACCTGATGTTAATGCAACTGCCAGGCCTGTTAGAGCTTATAAGGTAAATGACGGGCAAGTGGTTGATTTTGCTGCACAAAAACGGATTGTCTCTTTCGGGGGCGACAGTTCTGTCGTGTGTGAAAACAACCGGAAGTGGGTGATATCTCCCAAACCTGCTGCTGCCAATGGCATAAGTCAGTGGTCGGTCACCTTTTCCCGATATACTATAGTGAGTTGGCGAGTTGGATGTCGGGCAAAATGAAAGGAGGAATGATGGCGGTAAAGAGAATTGGAGTTCTGACCGGAGGAGGAGATGTCCCGGGACTCAACTCTGCAATCAAGTCGATAGTGGAAGCCGGATCCGAGCGGGATTACGAAATCGTCGGCATTCGCCGCGGATGGGAAGGGCTGACGCATATCAACTTTGAGGATCCTTCCAGCACGTCGCGGTACATCTTTCCGCTGAATTTCAGTACGACGCGGACTATCGACAGGACTGGAGGAACGATTCTTCATACTAGCCGCACGAATCCGGCGAAAATGAAATCGCTTCCAGAGCATCTGAAGGGGATGACTTTTCCGGCGAAAGAGTCCGGCGGGAAGACGACCTACGACATCACAAGCCAGGTATTGAAGAACCTCGAGAAGCTCCGCATCGACGCGCTGATTTCCATTGGCGGCGATGACACGCTCAGTTACTCCTCGATCCTGGATAAGGAGGGGGTGCCGATAGTGGCGATCCCGAAGACCATGGACAACGACGTCCGCAACACGGAGTACTGCATAGGGTTCTCCACTGCGATAACTCGGGCTGTGGATGCAATACAGCGCCAGCGCTCCACTGTCGGTTCACACGAACGCGTCGGCATCTTCCGGGTCTTCGGCCGCGATGCAGGCTACACATCGCTTTATACGGCCTACGTGACCTATATCAGGTGCGCCATTCCCGAGTTCAAGTTTGATCTCGAAAAGATGATCGATCTGCTGATGCGCGACAAGCGTGACAATCCCAGCAGCTATTGCCTCGTCGTTCTCTCGGAAGGGGCGGAGTGGAACGGCTACTCCCTGCGGGAGTATGGAGAAGCCGATGCGTTCGGCCACCGCAAAAAGGCCAATGTCGGTGAAGATTTGGCGGAGGAAGTGAAGAAGCGTGCGAAGCAGGAAACGGTGGTCAGCGATCTGACCTATGACCTGCGCAGCGGTGAAGCGGATTTCATCGACAAGATGATCGCCAGTACCTTCGCCCATATGGCGGTGGAGTCTGTAGAGAGCGGCAGGACGGGTCTGATGGCTGCCATTTCAAACGGATGCTATGCCATGGTTCCGATTCCCGACTCGAAGCTCGGGCCGCGTCACATCGATGTGGCGACGATGTACGACACCGAGAGCTACCGGCCCAGGTACTCCGGCAAGGCCTGCCTGCCTGTTTTTCTTACTCGCGCATGAGCTTTGTCGTCACAGTTCCCGGTTACTCAAACCGGGAACTGTGGACCCGGACTGCAAAAACTTCAAAAAAATCTGCAGTGCGATGTCACAAACGCCCTTCTGCTGCAAATAATATACATAGAAAGACGAAACGCGAGAAAACCATGCGGAGGATTGCCTCATGAGTTTTGTGCGCACGTGTCTTCGGATTCTTCGC
>Ga0123335_1004059_pt1 | contig 19485 bp, 15 predicted proteins | sample BiotimSIPDNA_2_FD_89707 | JGI IMG/M metagenome (GOLD analysis project Ga0123335, IMG submission 89707) | Anaerobic biogas reactor microbial communites from Washington, USA - Biogas_R2 time_0 SIP DNA | ecosystem: Engineered > Bioreactor > Anaerobic > Unclassified | place: Washington, USA...
AAAAAAAATCAAGATCGCAACTTGATTCTCTACACCGTGGCCAATCTGAAAAAGTTGGCTTTATTCGTCATGAAAACCAACAAGGTTCTAGCCAAATTATCCGTCACTTTTACAGCTTTCATCCTTGAAATCTTCAAAAAAACACGTAAAAATACAAAAATGACCTTTAGTCTTTTCCACTAAGGTCATTTTGTCTACACTCTGAAAAGTCCGATAGCGGACTTTTTTCTTTCATAATTGGCAGTGGATTTTGCATTGTAAATTTACCATTTATTTGATAGTATAGTAATAGACGACACTTTCCTTAAGCCGTTGAAAGAAATCAGGTGATTTTGCCTTGCGAGAAAAACAAATCATCCATGTATTCGGCGCATCCGGATCCGGTGCGACGACGTTGGCACGTGCTCTCAGTCAATCGTATGGTTTTCATTTGATTGATACAGACGATGCAATATGGGAAAATGTCGACCCCCCGTTTTCGGTCCGAAAACCGTTCTCTATCAGCCGAGATCATTTGGCGAGAGAATTGGCAAATCATCCCCGTTCCGTCATCTCTGGCGCTTTCGTGGGATGGGGAGATGAATTCAAAAAACAAGTTGATTTATTCGTTTATCTCCATTTGCCGCTTGCTGTTCGTTTAAAGAGGATACAAAGGCGTGAAGAAAATCGCTTTGGTGCTCGAGTTCTTCCCGGTGGAGATTTGCATCGCCAACACCTTGACTTTCTGGAATGGGTCAGTCAATATGAAACCAATTCAAAGGATATTCGCGGACAAAAGCAACACGAGCAATGGTTGAAAGACGTCAACGTTCCCATTGTTCGCATCACGGATGTTTTGAGTGTTCCGGAACTTTTGAAACGTCTAAATCCTTTTCTCTAACTATTCTTTTCGTCTCAGATCGGAGTTCTTCATGGTAGAAACTTTCAATCTAATATTTAAAGGTCTGGTATCTGTCCTGATTATGTATATTGCAGGTAACTCGATTTTTCGATATCATGCATCCATTCGATTGATTCCCGCCGTTGCGTGCTTGATTGGCATTTGTTTGGCTTTTTTCTTTTTTGATACCACATATTACCTCGCGATGGCCATCTGTTATGGAATCATTCTTGTCGTATCCATTCTCACAAGTCTGATACTACTCAACAGAAAAGAAGATATCCACCTCCTTGTCAGCATCTACGACAAGGATCCTGAACCACTTCAGACCAAAACCGATGAATTAGGCACTCAACTCGGGATTTCTTCCGCTTCCATTAGTTTTCTCTTTGGAAAGTTTTATCTGTTATGCCTTCATGGAGTCAATCATAAAAAAAGGAAACCGTTCATGAAATCCTTGGACTCGTTTTTATCCAAGCAACCACTTCGTTTTACGTTGGTCCAGTATCTTCATATTATGGTTGCGTTGATATTGCTTGCCGCCATCTGGCGGTTTTAGGAGGCTCTCATGTCAGGAAAGGCCCCTGGTTCACCCTTGATTCCCTGTAAAAATCCTCATCGTTTTTTCGGTGTGGATTTTTTAGCGAAATTGTTCAATGGATCCGAACCTTCACGCCAATGGTTTTCAAGTCCCCAAGACTTGGATCCAATTTTCCGACCAGAGGCGATTACGCCGCGATTTGACATGTTGCCAGCATTCGAAAAAGAACTCCTTCGCCACAAACCCGGATCGATCATCGCCATTACCCAAAACCCCGATCCCTATCACCCCCTTGCCAATCCGGGAGGCTTTATGCGTCAAGTGCTCACGATGATTCGCGATCACGGTCACGGCTTGGTCTGTGAATCTGGTTCTGATGGTCTCCTTTCTGATTTGGATATTCTAAAAGATATCCAACAAAAGTCGCGGTTGATGGTGCTTGTTCCTTTGGGCTTTTCTCAAGACATGCCTGCTCAGAAACTGAATTGTTGCGATATGACCTTTTCCCAAAAATTGAGATTGATCCATCGGTGTTCGCTCGAAGAGATTCCTGTTGGCGTGCTGATCAAGCCAATTATTCCTTTTATTAACGATACCGAAGACAATCTGTCCATTCTCATACAAAAAGCCAAAGAAGTTGGAGCGCTCTTTGCTTACCCGTCTTTTGGCCTTTATCTGGGAGAAGAACAACGCCTTTCCTTTTACCAGTGGATCGATCAAGAGTTCCCTGGGCTGAAAAACATTTATTGGGATCACTTTGGCCTTCGTAAATCTTGGGTTTCGCCAAAAGTGAAAGCTTTGAAAAAGTCCTTTGTTTTCACTTGTAAAAAAGCGAAGATTGCGTTTGCAATGTCCGATATCGTCAAACTGGTCCGACCGAATCAACCAGTTCAGTTAAAACTCTTCTGATTTAGAAAGGGGCACCCGCATGACGGAATTCTTTCAAGAATATTGGCTATACCTCACCCTTGTCCTAGGGGTGGTGTTGTTGTTATCGGTTGGTTATATCGCTTATAGCGTGGTCTCTAAGAAAAAACTGTCTCAACAAAAAAGTCATCATCGAACAGATAAAAAACGGGAAGAACCTGAAATTAAAATCTCTTTGAAAGATCTTGTCAAAGATGAATTATCACCGGTTGAAAGATCGATCTCAGACCCACAAGTTTCGACAAATCCGCTTCCCATCAAAGAAACAGCCATCGACATCGCCCTTGAGGAAGAAGCCAAGCCCGCCAGCTACTCTTCGCCTTCAGAACCGGCAAATCCGGATCCCATTTTCAAAGAACCACTCCCCACACCGATATCGCTCGAACCTACTCCCAAACCTCAAAAAGAAAAAAAGGCGCTAGGACGCTATCATGTTCTTTATCGCAAAGACGATGGTCAATGGTACGTCAAAAGAGAAAATTCAGAAAGAATTTTACGAGTATTGCCAACGCAGCGCGAGGCGATCGCGTTCGCAACCATCAAAGCCATTACACAAAACACCAGTTTTGTTATCCATCGACAAGATGGTAAAATTCGAAAATAAACGTGAGCGGAATCGAAAGATTTCGTTTTTTTTTACAACAAAACTGTCGCATCAATTGTTTATATAGTTGAAACATAATGGCGATTCCTCCCAGAAAAGTGATACAATAGTCCTTGAAAGATTGAGGTGGGACTATGGGAGATAGCCTGAACCAACTAGTGAAAGCTTTACAGGCGGGAAATATGGATGCATTCGATGCCATCTATGAAAAAACCCACCGCAAGGTTTTCTTTATCATCCTGCCGATTTTGAAAGATCGATCCTTAGCTGAGGACATCCAGCAAGATACTTATATTCGAATGCTGCAATCAATCCACGCTTATAGGGAAAAAAACTTTCTCGCCTACCTATTGACAATCGCCAAAAATTTGGCGATCAATGAATACAACAAACGAAAACGTTCAGTCCTTACCGAGGACATTGAATTTGATCGCAGTGATTATCCATTCATCAACCATCTAGAAATCGAAGCGGAGAAAGCCGATTTCATCCGTGATGTGTTAAGCGTGTTGGATCAACAAGAACGCAATGTGGTCCTTCTTTATACGCTGGAAAATTTAACCCATCGAGAAATAGCGGCAATTCTCGACAAGCCGCTTGGGACCATCACCTGGATTTATTCAAAAGCTATCAAAAAAATTAAAAAGAGGATAAAGGAGGAATCGTCATGAAGTATCGGAAATTCAAAGAACAGTTAAATCAATATGCTTCTTTTTCGGTTCCCAATAACCGTGATCTTCTCGTGGATCCTTCCCAATACATTCAATCAGAACTTCTGGCAACAAAAACGAAACCCTTTCAGTGGCTGAAGCTACTTACCCTATCCGGATCACTGGCATTGATCCTCTGTGCCTTGGTTCTGACTTTTCACTTCTTGCCTAAAACTAGAATCACGCTTGATATCAACCCTGCTCTCAAACTTACTCTGAATCATTATAATCGGGTGATCGATGTCTCCGGTTTGGATGAAGAGGGTGATTTATTGGTCGACTCGCTTGAAAAGACAAGCGGATCATTATCATCGGTTTTGGAATCCATTCAAGCGATGGCACTGGCTGACCAAACTCTCGATTCGCTCGCTAGTCCAATGTTGTTTGGCATTGAAGGATCCAATTATCAACAAGAGCATAAAATCAAAACAATCATATTGGCTCAGTTTGATTTGACTCTGACGCCGGTCATTGTCATCAATCAACACAGTGAAGAATCACCGGATCGAGTATACCGCTATGCGATGATCGAAGCAGCTACCATGATTCCTTCGACTGGCATGCCAGAATATTCAACGACAGCCTGCATGACAACAACCGCGATGATGAATACAACCATGGGGATGACGACTCAATCCGCTTACTCTCCTTCAACCGATCAACCCGATACGACCAGTGGTGTCGCCAATTCTGATTACACGGTTTTAAATTATAGCATCATTGAATTTCGCGTTCTTGCTGAATCGCTGTCCATTACCGAAGCGAAACTGCAGTTAGTATTGGATATATTTGTGGGATATTCGGAATATCAAACCTACGATCATTTGGTTTTGTTATCTCAGTTATCATTACAAGACCTCTATCCCTTATATCAGAATCTCAATAATCCCAATTAAGACTCTTTCAAAAAAAAGGGCGCCGGAGAAAGCGTTCTTTTTTTTAAAATCATCTATAATGAGTTGAAAGTGACTTCAATAATCAGGTTTTCTCTTTGGCATCCGCTAGAAAATTGTTTCTGTGTTGGAACCGCTGATATTTACCAATCAGCCAATATTCCATCAAAAACGCCAGAAAAACCATCACGAGAAGAAAAATGACATGAACTCCATTGGGCAATGAATTCAAAAGTGGAATCGGACCACCAAGAAACGGATTTTTCATCAGATATAGATTATTGGCATCTGGATCGATGAACAAGTTGCCTAACATAGCAAAAGCAGAAACAATCAACGCTCCGAAGAACGTGTTCTTCCAGCGTTTTTTTTCCAACTGGAAATCGCCTGTCGCAATCATGAAACAGGGGAGGAAAACCAACAAAAAATGGACAATTAAACTGCGGATGATCGGAAAAGTCAGCACAAAGGGGTCGCCATAAAGAATGCCTACCGGATATAAAATCACGGCCAAACCACCCATGATTGATGTCGTATAAAGGAAATCTTTCATCGGCTTGATATTGAACCAAATAACCAGTGGTAGCAACACATTGTTAATGCCGCAAATCTGAAAAGAAATGAAAGTGCGAACATCCCAAAAAGGATGAGAGAAACTCGAGATGCTATCACCAAAACGATTCCATTCCCAGACAAACAAGATTTCTCCACCATATTTCAAAAGCAACATAAGAATTCCGAGAACAATCACCGCTGTTCGTTTTGTTTTTTCGCTTTGCTTCAAGAGTAACTTCATCAGCAACCAAAAAGCTAGGATAGCAAATCCAATGTAAAGAAAATGACGCCACGTAAAGAGATATCCAGTGGGGTTGTCATCCATACCCGCGCTGGTAAAAAAGGAAGCCAAAAACATCGCGTATCCTCACTATCCATTTGATTAGATTCTATTATAATACAAAAGGAGCGAAAATAGCACGGACAAATCTGATTTGATATAGGAAAAATCAAAAGTCCGTTTTTCGATTATCGTGAAATAAAACGCTGTTACAAAACATAGGTAATCTCTTTTTGGCACAAACCAAGTACCGCTTTTGGATTTGAAGCTTGTTTGAACTTTCTGCTTTTACTTGAGTGAGAAAAAGGAAAGTCATCCGAGAGATAGTAGTTGCAAATAAAGGGAATTGTAGTAAAATAAGAATACAATCGTTTCAAATGGGGGAATGTCATGATCAATATCACAATTGGTAATCAAACAATGCAATACCCCGGAAAAGTTCGTCTCGAAACACTGGCCAATCGCATTCCGGGACGCTTTTTTGCGGCCAAAGTCAATAACCGGCTCCGTGAATTGGCGTATGAAGTCGATACCGATGCCACCGTCGAACTGTTGGACTTTTCCTATCCGGATTCCTCACGCATTTATGCAACTAGCATGCGTTATCTTGTTTGTATGGCTTTTAACCGGATCTTTTCTAAACTGCAAATCAAATTTTCAAACAGTATTTCCATGGGAATATACGGACGGGCCGTCAATGGTGCACTCACTCCCGATATGATTCATCAAATCGTCCAGGAAATGCAATTTATAGTCAAGCAAGATTATCCCATCATCCGAAAAAAAGAGACTTTGGCGAATGCGAAGAAGTACTATCGCAGTCAAGGATATCTTGACAAAGTCGAAATCTTAAAATATCGAAAAGAAATCGTCAACATCTATGAATGTGACGGATATAAGAATTATATGTATGGATATATGGTTCCTTCCACTGGTTATCTTCAAGAATTCGAGATTTTATTCTATAACCCGGGTTTTTTAATTCGTTATCCCCGGATCGAAGAAAAAGGATCAATCCCCGAATTTTCGGATTCTCCTGGTTTTTTGCGGGTATTGAACCGAGCGGAACAATGGGCAATTAATTGTGATGCAGATATGATCCACAAACTCAATAAAAAAATTGAAAATCATCAAGAGGTTGACTTGGTCAACATGTGCGAGACGAAACATAACAACCAGCTTTGCGAGTTGGGCGAGATTATCTCCCGTGACATCGATAATTTGCGTTTGATTGCCATAGCCGGTCCATCATCATCCGGAAAAACGACTTTCTCTCGCCGTCTGCAAATCGAGCTTTTGACCCGTGGAATCAAGCCTCTTATGGTTTCGATTGACAACTATTATCTTCCGGTTGATAAAGCGCCAATCGATGAATTTGGCGAACCGGATCTTGAACATGTCGAAGCGTTGGATCTCGAATTGTTTAATGAAAACATCACCTCCCTCATAAATGGTGAGACCGTCTCCCTACCCTATTTTGATTTTATTAATCGGGAACGTCGCTTTATGGCCCCAATCAAAATTGCCAGAAACAATCCCATTATCATTGAAGGCATCCATGCCCTCAATGATCTTTTGACGGAGTTTATTCCTGCCAATCAAAAGTTTAAAATCTATATCTCGCCGTTGGCACAAATAAACATTGACTACAACAATCCAATCAATCTGACCGATATCCGATTGTTGCGCCGAATTGTCCGAGATCTTCAGTTTCGCAACACCTCCCCAGAAAAAACCTTGGCGATGTGGCCTTCGGTCCGCCGTGGAGAATATCGTTGGATCTATCCTTTCATCGAGAGTGCGAACTACATTTATAACTCGGAGTTGACTTATGAATTCTGCGTTCTGAAAAGGTATGCAATGACCGCTCTCAAACAGATATCGAACGACTCTGAATATTTCATTCAAGCTAATCGTTTAATAAAGTTCTTGAAGTATTTCAAAGAAATCAATCAATATCTCGTCCCATGTAATTCTCTATTACGGGAGTTTATCGGCAAGAGTGTTTTTGCCCACTAGACTGAGTATCCTTATACGCACAATTAAAAACGACTATGAACGTCGTTTTTTTTTCATAATCCAAGAAAATCGCCAGAAATCAAGATGCTTTCCAGAAACCGTTATCAATTTAATTTAAAATATGATAAAATAATAAAAAGCAAGGAAGTGACAAGATGGCCAAGGAAAAAGCAGTGAATGGCGGTTTGACAATTGAAGAAGTCAATCAGCGCTTTCTAGATGGGAAAGTTAACCGAAAACCAGCCTCCAATTTAAAATCCGTCGAAAAAATCATCAGTGACAATCTTTTTTCCTATTTTAATCTGATTTTAGCGCTTTTAGCTATATTGCTTATTTCCATTCGCAGTTTTGAAAATATGTTTTTTGTGGTTATCGCGTTGATGAATACATTGATAGGAATCATTCAAGAATTAAAAGCTCGAAGCACAGTAAAGGAATTATCATTGCTATCTCAGCCAATGGCATCTGTGATTCGCCAACATTTTGAATTGGAAATTCCCATCGAAGAACTGGTCGTGGACGATCTCTATTGTTTAAAAGCAGGCAATCAAATCGTCACGGACAGTGACATAGCCGAGGGTGTGCTGATCGTAAACGAAGCAAATTTGACCGGTGAAGCGGAACCAGTGGTCAAAAAACCCGGAGACCGTGTTTATTCTGGAAGTTTCGTCGTCTCGGGGAACGCCTTCACACGGGTCAAATCGGTGGGGAAAGACAATTTCATTGAACAATTGTCCGCAAAAGTGAAAACTTTAGGAAAACCAACCTCTGTCATGTTGCGATCGATGAAAAAAATTCTCAAGGTGATTGGGATCATCATTATCCCTTTGGGACTGATGACTTTCTTTACCGCTTTTACCAAATCTGGATATGACTATCTTCCCGATTTCTTCCAAGCTGGCGAACCTTATCAAAACGCTTTGAAAAAAATGGCAGGATCCATGGTAGCCATGGTGCCTTCGGGGATGTTTTTGTTGACTACTTTCACGTTTGCGACTGGCGTTATCAAATTGTCTAAGAAAAACGTCTTAGTCCAAGAACTATATTCAATCGAAACCTTGTCACGGATCGATATGGTCTGTCTGGACAAAACCGGCACGCTAACGGATGGCTCCATGCGTGTCTCTGGTGTTGAATCCATCCAGACAGATACATTTGAAACGGCTTTGTTTGATCAAAAGAAACTTGAGCAGATCATATCCTCGATGAACTATGCTTTGAAAGAAACCAACCCTACCGGAATTGCCTTATCAAAATACTTTGGTAAAAAACGGAAGTTCTTTTCGAAAATGACTCTTGCTTTTAGTTCGCAAAACAAATACAGTGCGGTTTGTTTCGATTTTGGGATTTTTGCAATCGGAGCACCCGAAATGGTTCTTAAGGGAAAGTATATGTCGATCAAAAAGCAAGTGGAAGCATTTGCTAGGAAAGGAAAACGCGTTCTCCTTTTTGCCCAAGCAGAAAAGATTTCGGAAGAAAAAATATCGGGGAAGGTTGTTCCAATAGTTTTAATATTATTGGATGACCACGTTCGTGAAAGTGCCTTATCCACCTTGAATGATTTTCATACTTCGGGTGTCGACATCAAGATCATAAGCGGAGACAATCATTTGACGGTCGCAGACGTGGCGGAAAGAGCAGGCGTTCCGAACGCTAATAAAGCCATTTCTTTAGCCAATCTCAGCGATGAGAAAATCCTAGAGGTAGCTTCCCAATACACGGTATTTGGCCGAGTAAGACCAGATCAAAAGAAATTGCTGATAACCCATTTTCAAAAACTTGGCCGCAAAGTCGCCATGGTGGGTGATGGTGTCAACGACATTTTGGCCCTAAAAGCAGCTGATTGTTCGATTGCCATGGCAAACGGATCAGATGCAGCGAGAAACATCAGTCATTTGGTCTTGCTTGACAGCGATTTCTCCTCGATGCCACAAATCGTCAAAAATGGCCGGCAAATCGTCAATAACATGGAACGCGCCTCGGTGCTCTATCTCGTCAAAACGGTCTATACGATCTTGTTGACGATCATCATGTTGCTCACTGCCAACATTTATCCTTTTGAACCTGTCCAAATGTTTGTGATTGAAACGTTCATCATTTCTTTTCCATCGGTCGTCATTGCCCTAGAGCCAAACAATAAACTGTTCCAGGGCCATTTCTTGAGAAACGTCTTCCGCCAAGTGATTCCCGGGGCAATATTGATTGTATTGAATCTCTTAGCCGTCTATGGTTTCGCCCGTTTTTGGCCCTCAATCACCTCTGGGGAAATCTCCACAGTGGGAATTATCGCGGCCACATTCGCCTACCTATTGGTCCTCGTCAACATCTCGACTCCATTGAATCGTTTGCGCTCAATCGTCATTATGTCTGCTGGATTCATCTCGGCATTCTGTTTCATTGTATTGGGAGAACGATTCTTCAAGTTGGTGCCTCTGTCGGTTCCCAGCATTTTGCTTCTATTGTTATTGATGGAATCGACATACATCCTCATGTCCGTCGCCAAACGAGAACTCGTCAAATTCTGGGCTTGATTTTTTGGTTATCCCCTGCCATCGATTGACTTGGTGTGATATAATATAAACACATATCGGATTATTTTAGGAGGATGACCATGAACGTTTTGCATGTCAGCGCTGAGTGTTTTCCCTTCATAAAGGTCGGAGGGTTAGCGGATGTTGTTGGATCATTGCCTTCCGAAGTCAAGCGGTTGCGGAATGCCGATGTTCGTATCATCATACCCAAACACAAAGCCATTCTGACTAAATATCAAAGCCAGTTATCTCATTTGGCAAATTTTACCATTGAGGTGGGAAGAAAGAAGAATGTCTACGTCGGTATCGACACGCTGAAACACGGAAATGTAACCGTGTATTTTGTCGATAACCTCTTTTATTTTGGCAGCCGTGATCAAGTCTATAATTTTGGTGATGAATCCGAGCGCTTTGCCTATTTTCAACTCGCTGTACTCGAAGCGCTTCCTTACATTGATTTTAAGCCTGATATCATTCATGTCCACGATTGGCATACGGGAATGATCCCGCTTCTTGTCAAGCTGACTTACGGTGAACACCCGTTCCCGAAAACGGTTATGACCATTCATAATTTAGCTTATCAGGGGATCTTTCCTCTTAACGATTACAATTATTTTAAAATCCCCTATGATTCTCGCTTTGAATTCGAAGGCAATTTGAATTTCTTGAAATCCGGCATTGAAAGCGCGGACTTGGTCACCACCGTTTCAAGAACTTATGCGAAAGAGATTTTGACAGATTATTATGGCTATGGACTCCAACGACTGTTGAGATTAAAAGGCGATGGCCTTCAAGGAATTTTAAATGGCATCGACTATAAAGAATTTAATCCGGTGTCCGATCGATTCATCAAGAAGAATTACAGCATCGATACCTATCTGGATGCAAAAGCTGTAAACAGAAAAGATTTGTCGCGATCATTCCAAATGAATTTCTCATTGGGCGTCCCCATCATTGCGATGGTTACCCGTTTAGTCAGCCAAAAAGGAATCGATCTAATTCAACGGGTATTTGATGAGATGCTACTGCAAGACGACTTCTATTTTATTGTTCTCGGAGATGGAGAAAAGGAGTATGTCGATTATCTTCTTGGCTTAAAGGAACGGTTCCCGAAGAAAGTGGCTCTCTCAATTGGCTATGACAACAAACTGGCACATAAGATTTATGCCGGAGCCGATCTGTTTTTAATGCCATCCAAGTTTGAACCTTGTGGATTGTCGCAAATGATTGCACTTCGTTATGGCACTATCCCCATTGTCCGCGAAACTGGTGGCTTGGCAGATACGGTTGAAGCATTCAATGAGTACGAGCAAACCGGAAACGGATTCAGTTTCACCCACTTCAATGCACATGATATGATGCATGTGATCCGGTATGCCTGCAATATCTATCGAGTTCCTCAAGCTTGGGATCTTCTCGTCAAAAATGCGATGAAGGATGATTTCAGTTGGACACAATCCGCGAAATTATATCGTCAAGCCTATCGACAATTAATGAAAAAGCAGAAAGGGGCATAACATGGATGTTTTGGCATTGATTCTGGCCGGAGGACGCGGATCTCGACTTGATATTTTATCGGAAAACCGAGTAAAACCCAGTGTTCCATTTGCTGGGAAATACCGGATCATTGATTTTACATTATCGAATTGTTCCAATTCTGGAATCTTTAATATCGCCATTTTAACGCAATATCTTCCATTCTCTTTGAATGAGCATATCGGATCGGGAAGGCCTTGGGACTTGGACCGGCGAGATTCCAAAGTCACGTTGCTGCAACCTCATCGAGATTGGTATAATGGTACCGCGGATGCGGTCCGAAAAAACATCCAATACATCGAACAAAGCAATCCGAAATATGTATTGATTTTGTCCGGAGACCACATTTACAAAATGGATTACAGCCAAATGCTGAAACAACATATCGACACATCCGCTGATTTGACGATTGGCTGCAAGATCATCGATCCAAAAGAAGCATTTCGCTTTGGTATGCTCGAAGCGGACCCGAGCAATCGCATATTCCAATTTCAAGAAAAGCCAAAACACACGACCTCTGATCTTGCTTCTATGGGTATCTATATCTTCAATACGGAGATCCTGTTACAAAAAATCCGAGAAAGCGACATTCCGGATTTAGATTTCGGCAAGCACATCATTCCGGCAATGATTGATTCTCACCCGGTCTATGCCTATCGTTTTTCCGATTATTGGAAAGATGTCGGAACTTACGATTCCTATTTGCAGGCGAACTTGGAATTGATTGAAACCGTCGATAAAATTCCCCTCGACATGTATGATCCCAAGTGGAAGGTCTACACCAAGTCAGAAGAATTGCCAGCGGTGAAAGTAGGCTCCAAAGCCACCATTCGCCAAGCGTTGCTATCCAATGGTTCCATCGTGGCCGGCCACGTGGAAAGAAGCGTTTTAAGTCCTGGTGTCATCGTTCATCCTTTGGCCAAAGTCATCAACTCGGTACTATTAAACAATGTGGAAGTCCGACCAGGTGCTATTGTTGAGAATTGCATCATTGATAAAAAAACCGTTATCATGGACAATGCGCTTGTCGGATTTGGTGATGATTTGACTCCCAACCAAGAAAATCCCGAGCTTTTGTCATCAGGAATCAGTGTTCTTGGCAAGCATTTGGTCGTACCAAAAAACATGGTTATTGGCCGAAATTGTCGAGTATTTCAATCAGCTGATCTGTCCAGCGTGCCAGACAATATCATCCGATCTGGCTCGACATTGCACTAAAAAAAGGGCAAATAGCCCTTTTTATTTTTTTATCTGGTGCTCCTACCTAGAATCGAACTAGAATTTCAGCATTACCATTGCTGTGTTTTGCCATTAAACTATAGGAGCGATTGCTTTTCCTATTATAAACAAGATTCATAAAAAAATCAAGTTATTTTCCTCTGCATTTTAAAAGGGGAAATGAAGCTGATAATTCGCGAAAATGATTCCATAATTATTTTAAATTACTTTTGATTATTGACAAATATTTTTTATGATGTAAAATGAATATGGAGGCGATACCCATGTTGGAAATCATCAATTTATCAAAGAGTTATGACGGGAAAAAGCAAGCTTGCGACCACATTTCCCTGACAATTGAAAAAGGTGACATCTATGGCTTTGTTGGCCATAATGGCGCCGGAAAAACCACCTTGCTGAAAGCTATTGCCGGGATTTTGGACTTTGACCAAGGTGACGTCTTAATCAACGGGATTTCCATCAAAACGGATCCCCTGGCTGCAAAACGCCAGATTGCTTATATACCGGACAATCCGGATGTGTATGAATCCTTGACTGGCATCCAATATTTGGATTTCATTGCGGATGTGTTTGAAGTCGAACTTTCCTTACGGAATGAGCGAATTCAGCGCTACGCAACCATGTTTGGCATTCAAGATGTCCTTTCCAATCCCATTTCATCATATTCTCATGGCATGAAACAGAAATTAGTGTTGATCAGCGCATTGATCCACGATCCCAAAATCATCCTTTTGGATGAGCCCTTTGTCGGACTGGATCCGCAAGCCAGTTACCAAGTCAAACAATTGTTCCATGACATGTGTGAAAAAGGAGCACTTATCTTTTTTTCAACGCATGTTCTAGAAGTAGTGGAAAAACTCTGCAACAAAGTAGCCATCATCAAACAAGGAAAAATTGTCGCAAATGGAGAAACATCGTCCATCATCAAAGATCAATCTTTAGAACATCTCTTCATGGAGTTGATTAAAGAATCATGATCACGCTTAAACTCATAAAAGTCTTTTTTCGCGAAAACTTTCAGTTGTCCCGACTGATCGGGACCAACGTTAAAAAGAACAAGAAGAAAGCCATTCTATTGGGGGTTGTTCTTCTCTATGCATTTGGGGTGTATCTATTCTCCTTTGGATATTTGTTTTTTGAGTTTGGAAAAGCATTGAAAACTCTGGATTCATTGGATGTCTTATTGCAGTTTGGCTTCATGTATGGGTTTGGCATATCCTTGATCATCGTCTTGTTTCGCGCCAACGGATACTTGTTTCATTATAAAGATTATGAAATCCTTGAACCGTTGCCCATTCCTCATCGCAGTGTGATCATTGCCAAGTTATCCGTCATGATGATACTGGTATATCTCAGTTTGGCAATGATCTTATCACCGATCCTGTTTTCCTATTTTTATCATGCCGGATTTCATTTGGGTAAATTGTTGATTGTGCTTATTGGCTTTTTGATGATGCCCATTATTCCGCTGGTCGTTTTTTCGTTTATATCGCTGATAATTGCCCGAATCACGTCTTCGTTTCGAAAAAGCAATCTATTGAATATTCTTGCCATGTTTCTTGTTTTTATTGGCATCATGGCATTATCTCTATCCTTCAGTGCCGCAAGTAGCGGCGCAGGGCCGTTACCTGGCCAACAGAATTTTATCAGTGGGTTTGCCTCTGTTTACCTTCCCATGCAATGGTTTGTCTCAGCAGTCCATGATTTGGCGTTATTGGATCTTTGTTGGCTGATTCTTTCGAGTATGGCCTTACTGGTCGGATTTGTCAGCATCATCCAAAAAATCGTTTTAAAAACAAATCAAAAAGGATTATCGGTCATCACCCGCAGACAATCAAAAATCGCGAAAAGTCAAGTTCATTCAACATTTACGTCACTTCTCATGAAGGAAGTACGCAAATTTGTCAGCGTCCCCATTTATGCAGTCAATTCCGGATTTGGACCGTTATTATTGGTCATCCTGAGTTCGCTCAGTTTGGTATTTCGGGAACAAATAATGGGCTTCATGAGCGATACCGTTGGTGCGGCAATTCCCTTGGATGTCGTGATATTGCTCTTTGTTGGTTTTTGTCTCTCCACTGTATTCACCTCCACCTTCACACTGTCGTTGGAAGGGAAACAGTTTTGGATTTTGAAAAGTCTCCCCATCGAGCCTGTCAAAATCATGAATGCCAAAATGACATTTAATATCTTATTGGCTCTTCCGGCCGCATGGCTTTCCATCTTATTGTTTTCCTTTAGCTTTTCCTTGGAGGTTGTCCAGATAGTGGTGATGTTATTTGTTACTCTCTCGTTCTCATTACTCACCTCAGCGTTTGGTTCAGTCATCAACCTGTATTTCCCCAAATTTGAATTTCGTAACGATGTTGAAGTGGTCAAACAAAGTGTTGGTGCCTTGATTGGCATCTTTGGCGGATTTGCCTTTATCGCCTTAAATGGGGTTGGTTATTACTTTTTGAATCCGCTGTTGGGGTCGAATTTGACGCTGACATTGATGGGAATTTTAAACCTATTGATATTTTTTGGCTTTGCCCTTCTGGTTTCTCGCTTAAGCGCGGGTCAATTTCGCAAAATGAAAGCCTAAACGGTGCAAAAATCGGCTTATATTATTTGAATCCCTTCCAAGATTATGGTATAATGTCACAGGGTTAAAATTTGCCTAAGAAAGGAACCAATTATGCAAAAACAAAAATACGTTTACATGTTCGCCGAGGGAAACGCCTCGATGCGAAATCTACTTGGTGGCAAAGGAGCCAATTTGGCGGAAATGACCAATTTGGGAATGCCTGTGCCTCAAGGTTTTACTGTGACTACCGAAGCCTGCACGAAATATTATCAAGATGGGCGTCTCATCAACGATGACATCATTGCCCAAATCACCGATGCCTTGGGAAAAACCGAGAAAATCGCCGGAAAAAAATTCGGTGACAACGAAGATCCCTTCCTGGTTTCGGTCCGTTCGGGTGCCCGCGCCTCCATGCCGGGGATGATGGATACCATTCTGAATCTTGGCCTGAATGATCTGGCTGTTGAAGGTTTGGCCAAACAAACTGGGAATCCTCGGTTTGCGTTTGATTCCTATCGTCGCTTTATTCAAATGTTTTCCGATGTGGTCATGGAAATCTCCAAAAGCCATTTTGAAGAGATTCTTGATCATGCTAAAGAAAGTAAACACGTCATCAATGATACCGATCTGGACCATGAGGATTTGAAACAACTCGTCAAAGCATACAAAGCGAAATACTTGGAATTGAAAGGCGAGGCGTTTCCTCAAGATCCGAAAATTCAATTAATCGAAGCAGTCAAAGCCGTATTTCGGTCTTGGGACAATCCTCGGGCAAATACGTATCGCCGGTTGAATAACATTCCCTATGAATGGGGAACCGCGGTGAACGTTCAATCGATGGTCTTTGGCAATATGGGAGACGATTCTGGTACGGGTGTTGCTTTCACTCGGGATCCATCCACGGGAGAAAAGCGTTTATACGGAGAATACTTGTTCAATGCCCAAGGTGAAGACGTCGTTGCGGGCATCCGCACGCCAAAACCCATTTCCGAACTGGAAAAAGACAATCCTAAACTCTATAAAGAATTCCATGATATCTCCAGCAAGCTGGAAGCCCACTATCGCGATATGCAAGACATGGAATTCACGATTGAAAAAGGCAAACTCTTCATGCTTCAAACCCGAAATGGGAAACGCACAGCACAAGCCGCTTTGAAAATCGCCATTGACTTGGTCAAAGAAGGCTTATTGACAGAAAAAGAAGCTCTGCTCAAAGTTGAACCCAAGCAACTCGATTCCTTGCTCCATCCACAGTTTGATCCCGAGTCCTTGAAAAACGCCACGGTCATTGCAACTGGATTGAATGCCTCTCCAGGAGCGGCAACCGGCCGAGCTGTATTTACTGCAGAAAGAGCTCAAGAAATGGCTAAGGATGGTCTTCCTGTAATCCTTGTTCGTCAGGAAACATCCCCCGAAGATATCGAAGGAATGGCGATTGCGAAAGGTGTTTTGACCAGTCGCGGCGGTATGACTTCGCATGCGGCAGTGGTTGCCAGAGGGATGGGCACTTGCTGTGTGGCTGGTGCTGGTAGTGTCAAAGTATTCGAATCCAAAAAATATTTCGAAGTGTCTGGCAAAAAATATCACGAAGGTGACTATATTTCGCTTGATGGTTCTACCGGAAAAATCTATGGAGAAAAAATTAAAACGATGGATGCCACTGTGTCCGGTGACTTTGCGACATTGATGGCTTGGGCAGATAAACATCGCGCGCTGAAAGTCAGAACCAATGCGGATAACCCTCGCGATGCCAAAGTGGCCTATAATTACGGTGCGGAAGGCATTGGCCTTTGCCGTACAGAACATATGTTCTTTGAAGCCGACCGAATTCCAGCAATGCGGGAAATGATCGTTTCAAAGACGCTCGAAGAAAGACAAGCGGCATTGGATAAATTATTGCCGATGCAGCGTCAGGATTTCATCGGTTTGTATGAAGCAATGAACGGGTTCCCTGTCACCATTCGTTACTTGGATCCCCCGCTACATGAATTCCTTCCAACCGATCCCGAAGATATCGAACTTTTAGCCAAAGACATGGGGATCACCTATGACGAATTAAAAGCAACGGTCGACTCGCTTCATGAGACTAATCCGATGTTAGGCCATCGTGGTGTCCGTCTATCGATTACGTATCCGGAAATTGCCGTGATGCAGACCAGAGCCGTCATCGAAGCCGCAATCGAGGTCAATCAACGCGGTGGTCATGTTGTTCCAGAAATCATGATTCCGCTGGTTGGAGAACTCAAAGAACTGAAATTTATCAAAGACATCGTCGTCAAAACTGCTGACGAAATCATCAAAAAAGCCGGTGTCACACTTTCTTATTTGGTTGGTACCATGATCGAGATTCCGCGTGCTGCTTTATTGGCCGATGAAATTGCTTCCGAGGCAGACTTCTTCAGTTTCGGAACAAATGATTTAACCCAAATGACCTTCGGATTCAGCCGCGATGATGCCGGTGCCTTCCTCGGAGACTATTATTCCAAGAAAATTTTTGAAAGCGATCCTTTTGCCCATGTCGATGTAAAAGGTGTTGGCAAATTGATGAAAATGGCTGTCGATCTCGGTAAGAGTGTCCGGCCGGATTTGAAGCTAGGTATTTGTGGGGAACATGGTGGGGATCCCGACTCCGTCGAATTCTGCCATCAGATTGGCTTGTCCTATGTCTCCTGCTCGCCATTCAGAGTGCCCATTGCTCGTTTGGCAGCGGCACACGCCAACATTAAAGCTCCACGCTCACATTGATTTTTAAAGCAAGCGATAATGCTTGCTTTTTTTCTTGGCTGCGGTTGACAAACAAATGATCATTATTTATAATGAAATTGTACTTGGATGGTTGGAAATCACTCACCCGCGACCTACAATTTTTATAAGGGAGTCAAGGTCTTTTCTGGTGTTGAAAGCCTATTCAGTTAGGAATCCTGAAGAAAAGTCAAGCGACACCCACTTTGGGGTAGATGTTTGTCTGCTCGAGTGATTTCCAACTGTCCATGTGCTTTTTGTTTACAAAAGAAGTGTTTGATCGGAAAGGAGATCCATGATTAACACATTAAAGACGCTAACGGAACTAAACGGGATTCCGGCGAACGAACGTCAAATTCGCCATTTCGTAGAAACATTTGCCAAAGACCTTGCCGAGTTATCCTATGACAACTTGGGATCAATCATTTTGAAAAAGACAGGGATTTCATCCACTCCTAAAATCATGATATCTGGGCATATGGATGAAATCGGTTTAATGATTACCGAGATCACCAAGGATGGTTATTTAAAATTCATTCCCGTCGGTGGTTGGTGGGGTCACGTACTGCTAAGTCAACGGTTTCACATCACCACCAAAAACAATCGTGAAATTCTAGCCGTAGTCGGTTCCAAACCCCCGCATATCTTAGAACCCGAAGAAAAGAAAAAAGTGGTGGAATTGAGCGATATGTATCTCGATATAGGCGTATCATCGGATGAAGAAGCCAAGGCATTCGGTATCGAGGTAGGAGATATGGTCACTCCAGCCATGGAATTCTCGCTCATGGCTAATTCCAAGTACTTGCTAGCTAAAGCATTTGACGACCGTATTGGCGTTGGTATCATCTTAGAAGTCCTCAAACTGCTTCAAAATATTGACCATCCCAATACCTATTATGGAGTCGGATCGGTTCAAGAAGAAGTGGGTCTTCGCGGGGCTGGCACCTCCAGCTATAAAGTGTCTCCGGATATTGGCATTTCGCTTGATGTCACTGTTGCCAATGATTATCCAGGTGGATCCAAAGATGCCGTGCTTGGCAAAGGTCCCTGCTTAATGCTGTATGACAGTTCGATGGTCGGACATGTCGGATTGAGAGAGTTTGTGGTTCAAGTTGCAAACGAAGAAAAGATTCCCTATCAGCTATCTCACCTGAAGCGGGGAGGAACCGATGCGGGAAAAATCCATCTGTCACATAGCGGCTGTCCAAGCATCGCCATTTGCCTACCCAGCCGCTACATTCACTCCCATACATCAATGATTCATCAAGATGATTATGAAAATACAGTCAAACTAATCCTAGCACTTCTTACCCGGCTAGATCAAAAGGCGGTCGAAAAAATCACTTATTTGTGAGTTCTTTTGCCTTCGATATTGGCTTGCTTTCAACCTTCCCGGGTGATAAAATGAACATGGAGGACTAATCATGCGCATTATTTCCGGAAAGTGGCGAGGGCAGGTCAT
>Ga0123335_1004061_pt1 | contig 19472 bp, 18 predicted proteins | sample BiotimSIPDNA_2_FD_89707 | JGI IMG/M metagenome (GOLD analysis project Ga0123335, IMG submission 89707) | Anaerobic biogas reactor microbial communites from Washington, USA - Biogas_R2 time_0 SIP DNA | ecosystem: Engineered > Bioreactor > Anaerobic > Unclassified | place: Washington, USA...
AAAGCCCTCAGATCTTTTTTTTCTTCCATCAAACTGACCGTTGTCCTTTTGATCGCGATGGCCCTGCTCTTCATGGTGGGAACGTTTCTTCCCCAGAGAGAGGGCGCCATGGAATTCGCCCAGAAGCTGTCTCCCGGCATATCCGGCCTGTTTCACGCTCTCGGCTTGTTCGATGTCTACCATTCCCCTCTCTATCACGGTCTTCTGGGTCTTCTGGCCCTCAACCTGACGGTCTGCTCCCTGAACCGGCTTCCCGGTTCGTGGAAGTTATATCGGACGCCCCATTTTCCTGTGCCGGAGGGACTCTTCAGCAAGCTCCCCCCGAACCGGGTTCTTCTGACCGAGCAGAATCGCGAGGGATGTCTCTCGTCCCTGGAAAACCTGCTGAAGGAGAACTATGGCGCCATTGAAAAGGACGTCAAAGGCGGCCATGTCTTTTTTTCCATTCGGAAGGCGGGTCTGTCACTGTTCAGCGTCTACGGGGTTCACTTGAGCATTCTGTTTATGATCGCGGGATCGGTCATCGGTTCCGTCCTTGGTTTTGAAGGATACGTCAACATCAGCGAAGGAGAAACCACCAATCTCGTCGCCTCCAGGAATGGAGGAGACATCCACCGCCTCGATTTTTCGGTGCGCTGCGATAAATTCACCCTGGAAACATACGCCAACGGCATGCCCAAGACCTACCGGTCCGACTTGACGTTCCTCAAGGACGGTCAGCCCGTCCGTCAAGGCGCGCTGATGGTCAACCATCCGATCCATGTCAATGGATATCGATTCTACCAGTCTTCCTTCGGCAGTGCTCCAGGCGGCCGTGCCGTTCTGGGCTATTCAACGGGAAAGGGACAGGAGGAGAAAGTGGCTGTTTCGGTTGGCGACCGTTTTGACCTCAAAGAAGGCGGCGCCCACGTCGAGATCCTGCGCATCGAAGGAAATCTGATGAAATTCGGCCCCGGGGTGAAACTGGACATTGCCTCGCCGCAAGGCCGCCATATCCAGTTCTGGGTCCTTCAGCACATCGACGAGATCGCGGAGATGTACCCGGAGTTGTTAACCCAGTTCCCTCTCTTCGATCCCGCCCTATTCAAACCGTACCGCTTTTATCTCAAGGAGATTGAACAGCAGTACTACACGGGTTTGCAGGTCGTCCGTGATCCAGGCGTCCCGCTGGTCGCATTGGGGGCCTTTCTGATGGTGGCCGGCCTCATTCTCCGGCATTTCATGCCTCATAGACACATCTGGGTCCGTGTCGATGAGGCGGGGCGGCAGACCCGTATTTCACTTGCCGGCAGAAGCCGCCATATGGCGGCGCTCGATCGGGAGCTTGATCTGCTGGGCCGGCGGATTCAGGAGAAAGGAATCGTATGAGTCACACTCTCATTCTGAGTTGGGTTACGTTTATTTACTTCGGCGCCTTCGTTCTGTACCTCTTCCGCATGATCCTTGGAGGCCGGTCCTGGGGCAAGCTGGCTTCTCTTGCGGCGTGGGCGGGCTTTGCCGCCCAGACCGCGGCCATCCTGTGGAGGTGGAAAGTCTCCTACAGCCTGGGGATCGGACACGCGCCGCTGTCCAATCTCTATGAATCGATGATCTTCTTCGCCTGGGCGATCATGCTGCTCCACCTCTTCATTGAATGGCGGACCGGAAGCAGGGCCTTCGGCGTCTTTGTCGTTCCCCTTGCCTTCCTGGCGATGGCCTATGCCTCTATCGCCCCGGGCGTCAACAACGAGATTCAGCCCCTTATTCCCGCCCTGCAGAGCAATTGGCTCACAAGCCACGTGGTGACCTGCTTTATGGGTTATTCGGGCTTTGCCTTTGCTTTCGGATGCGGCTTGATGTACTTCCTGAAAACGGCGGACGCAGACAAGCCCGAAAACTCGAACCGTTTTCTTAAACGGCTTCCGACGCTGGCGAGCCTTGACCTCATGATCTACCAGAGCATCGCCCTGGGATTCGTCTTCCTGACCATCGGCATCATGACGGGCTCGATCTGGGCGCATTACGCCTGGGGCTCTTACTGGAGCTGGGATCCCAAGGAGACATGGTCGCTCATTACCTGGATCGTCTATGCCGTGACCCTTCATGTCCAGTATATCAAGGGCTGGCGGGGAAAGCGGATGGCCGCCTTGACCATGGTCGGTTTTGCCTCCGTCCTGTTCACGTACCTCGGAGTCAACTATCTGCCGGGTCTGCACAGCTATCTGAATTGATTTGTCCGCGAAAGGCCGGATGGAAGATCTCTGTCGGAAATCATTCTTTGAGTCTGAGAAGGGCTGCCGCTTTATTCTCCAGATTGGCGCAGAAGAGACGGCCGTCATCGAGTTCGACGCACTGGCCGTTTCCGAGCCGGGGTGGAAAGCCGATCTGTTCCGTCGAATTCCCGGCGGGGTCGAAAACCCTCAGCTGCCGTCCGGAAATGAAGAGGATTTTCCCGCCCCTCAGGGCCGTGATGGATGACGCGGCAGGGTTCATCCGGAATGCGCCTGCCGCCAGAAGGGTTTCATAGCGCCATTCGGAAGGATCATAATATTCGGGATAGGTTGTCTCACCTTTTTTCATGAGGATCACGTTCCCGTCGGGCAGTGCGGCCGCGGCATAAGGGCCGGGACCGCCCGCCGGCTGCATCCTCATGGCCGATGAAACGTTGTGCTCCGGATCGTACGATTCGGCTGCCGGCACCGCGGGAGACGAATAATCGCTCATTCCTCCGATGTTTAATATTTGTCCCGTAGCGAGCAGAATGGAGACATGCCCTGGTCCGGATCGCGGGGAAGCCAGTTTTCCGACACGCGGAACAAGGGTTGAGCGGCTGAAGTCGAACCTGTCCAAAAGAACATTGCCGCTGCCCACGGTTCCCTCATAAGCGCCTCCGGCGATGAGCACGTTTCCGTCGGGCAGAGCCGTGCAGGTTGGAGAGGCCATTCTGCCGACCGACATGTCCCCGACCTTCGTGAACCGGCCCGTCCGCGCATCATAGAGTTCAACGCTCCTCAGCTCGTGAAGGACGCGCCCGGCTGACCCTCCCGCCACAAGGACGCTTCCGTCCGCCAAAGCCACGCTGCAGTGCCCGCTCCTTCGTTGATGCATCGAACCGGTGACTCGAAAGGTTCCCGCAGCCGGGTCGAACACTTCCGCCAGGGCATGGGTCTGACCGGCATCCCCTGACGCCCCGCCGATCAGAAGGACCCGGCCATCCCTCATGACCGTCATGGTCCCCGCCTTATGAACATGCTTCATGTCGGGCAGGGGCGTCCATTCATATCCCGCTGTCGGCGCTGCGCACAGCAAACACACGACAAGCGCGAAAATGGAAGAAAAAATTTTTGTTAGTCCGGTCATCACCTGGTTTTCCTTTTCCTGCATGAACGCGCTCCCGGCCGTCACTTGATCCATTTCAACTCGTCCCTCAGTTGACGGGTCACCCTGGTTGCATCATCGGCATTTGTCAGAATGGTGGGGGTCACCAGCACGAGGAGCTCCGTTTTCTCCTTTGTTTTTCCCGTGGACTTGAAGAGGTTTCCGAGAAAGGGAATGTCGCCCAGCAGGGGCACCTTGTTTTCGGTGAGGCTCGAGGTCTCCTCCATGAGGCCTCCCAGCACGATTGTCTGTCCGTGCGTGGCGACCACAGAGGTGTTGATTTTTCTCGTTGTGATAATGGGAGATTCTCCGACACCCGCGCCTTCGACCTTGGAGACCTCCTGGCTGATCTCCAGGGTCAGCAACCCCTCCGTGTTGATGGTCGGCTTCACCTTGAGCATGATTCCCGTACTGCGGTACTGGATACTCTGGGCAACGCTGGTTGAACTGGTCGTAGTCCCGCTTACATCGGTAATCTGTCCTGTAACGGTCGGCACGTCCTGACCGATCTGGATGGTGGCTTCCATGTTGTCGAGAACCATCAGGCGGGGCGTGGAAAGGATGTTGGCCTTGTTCGCCAGGGCGTAGGCGTTGATCAGGGCCCGAAATTGCCCGGTCCTGCTCAGGAAAGAATAGGACAGGCCCACGGGATCCGTGCTGAGCCCTGTGCCGAGATGCCCCAAGGTACCCAGCACGTAAGCGTCACCGTTCCATGTATTTCGGATCAGCCACTCCACGCCGTATTTCAATTCATCCGTGAGCTTCAGGGAGACAATCGTCGCTTCGATAAGAACCTGCCGGGCCGGAATATCCAGTGTCTGCAGAAGGTTGAGGAGATTCCGGTAGACATCGGGCGTGCTGAGAATGATGATCATGTTTTTCTTGTCATCCGCCGACATCTTCAGACCGGTGGATTCGAAGGAGCTGTCCTTTCTTTCAACGGCGGCTCTTGCCGCCGCCGGTCTTTGAGGTCCGGCGGCAGCCTGCATCGCCGTTCTCCCGGTTACCGGCATCGAACCATAGAGCTTCTGGATGGACTCCACCAGTTCCGAAGCCAGGGAGTATTTCGGGATAAAGGTGTAGGCCTTAAACTCCGTGCCGGCCGCCTCCGGGGTGTCGAGCTTTTCCTTCCAGCCCAGGATATTCCCGGCCGTGGTTTCATCGGGTGCGATCACCAGGACGGCGTTGAGCTGCTTGATGGGCATCAAGAGCGGCCCAGGCTCCCTGGGCGTCTTGGCAACGATAAATCCGAGGCCCTCCATGATGCTTTTAAGCTGGGCGATAAACTCATCCGTCTGCCAGTAAGTCAGCCGGAGAATAAAAACCTTCTTTTTCTGCAGATAGGGAACATCGAAGGTCTCGAGAAATTCCATAACGGGCTTCATCTGCGACGCCCGGCCATACAGAACAATGACATTTTGCCGGCTGTAGGGCTTTACCTGGACACCGGACCGGAAGAGATCCTTGATCAGGGGCTCCACATCGGCGGGGCGGACATGACGGAGAGGAACGACCTGCAAAATTTCTGCAGGGCTGTTTTCCGGCGTTGTGCCGACCCGGATGTCCACAGGAGATCTCGGCTCCCTGGGTTCGGGGGGTTTTTCAAGGACGTAGAGGGCTCCGGCTTTTTCATCCAGATAATATCCGTATTTTTCCAGCATCCCCATGATCATCTCCAACGCCTTTTCGGGCGGCATGGGCTCAGGCATCCGCATGGTGATGGGCTTTTTGTTGTTCAGCATCTTCTCGTCCATCACGAAGGCGACTTTCAGCGTTTCCCCAAGGGCATGGATGATAAAATCGGAAAGGGGCATCCGTTCGGCGTTGATCATGACCGGAGTATCAACCATGGTCACACGGTGCGCCTCAATGGGCTTGACGGGGGGGGGTAGCTTTTTCTGGGGCGCTTTCCTCTCAAAGGCCGGTACCGTGATTTCTTCAACCGGCGGTCTCATGGCCGCTGCCTCGGAATCGCCGCTCCCGCCGATTTCACCCTGCTTTTCCGTCCCTGCCGGCCGGTCCAGCGAAACATGCTGACGCCATCGCGGCTGATTCATGCAGCCACTGAGCGCAAGGATACATACCAAAACGAACACGGCGGACAGAGTCTTCCGCTGTCGATCCCTTTTAATCATAACGAGTCCTTCCCTTTGAAATGCTCATAATAATCCAGCACCCTCTCGATGTAATTCCGTGTCTCCCGGAAGGGGGGAATGCCGTTGTAGTTCATGACCCGCTGCGGACCTGCATTGTACGCGGCGAGCGCCAACGGCAAGTCGCCGTTGAGGCTGTTCAGCAGTTGACTTAAATAGCCCACACCGCCGAAAATGTTTTCAACGGGATTGAGGGGATCGGACACCCCCATTTCGCGGGCGGTATTCGGCATGAGCTGCATCAGTCCGATGGCCCCTTTCGGCGATCTTGCCCCGGGATCGAAATTGGATTCCGCCTTGATCACGGCTCGGACCAGGTGGGGATCCACGGCAAAATGCTCACAGGCGGACAGGATCGCCTCGTCATACTCCAACTGCTCGGCGGCCGGCCCCATCCCCGTCCTCCGGGGTACGGAAGCCTTCTTCTTCGCCCTCATTCTCAGAACGTGGGGATTGATCTTCCGGTGTCCCGGACCGGGGACATTGGTGTAATAAATCTGCCCGCCTTCCCCCTGGAAGGAGTAAAGCTCAATGGCCGCGGCGGTCAGGGGGAACAGAACGGCCATTCCCAGAAGCAGCAATCCCAACGGCACAGCAGCGGAGATACATTTCATGGCATTTCCCTCTCCATTGGACGGGGCATCCGATGTCATGTTTCCTTCCCCGTTTCATCAGGGTCCTTGTGCTCCTTACGTAACGGGCTTTCTCGTTTCCCCTTCCCCGCTCCGGGTTTCCCCATCCGGCTACCTTCTTTACCACCATCCGGTAAAGAAGGGGGGATTTTTATTTCTCCTTCAGGCGCTCGGGGAACTCGGTCCCTCCTTGCCGGCTTCGCATCCGGGTTCTTCCCTGCCGCTTCCCCCCCGACGGCATCCGCCGGCTTGCGGCGCACATCAAAGAGGCTCAACTCCCTCGTCTGTCTCCCCTTCCTTGTCCAAACGGAACGGGGGGATATGCGGGTAAGCACAGCTCCGTCTATGAGCGTTTTCCCCTTGGTCACCGTGTGGATGGTCCCCTTATAATCCCTGAAGACGGCCTTCTGCTCCTTCCCCAGCATGACGGCCACCAGGGAATAAGGGTTTTCCGGAAGCACTTCGGGTGCTTTCCCGGTTTTCTTTTCAGGAAGGTCGTAGCGCCCGGCCTCTGAAAACAGGTTGCGCTGCTTCAGTGCCGTTTCCAGCACGACGGGAGGGGCCCAGGCCTTTTTCTGTCCGACAGCCGCTTTCGCGTCCGTTCTCTCCGGCCGGACCGGCGGCGGAGAGGTTGAGGGGGAGAGACCTGCGGCGATAAAAAAAGCCAGCGTCACGATGATGGCTGCCATCAGGAGATCCGGAAGGGCCTTTTTGATCATCTCTCTAACCTGTAAGCCGAAAGGGTCAGTAAAAGCAGGAACTCCTGCGGGCTTTTCGTGATTTCCATCCCCTTGACGTCAAGAGATTTTCCCGTCGATTCCGCGGCCCTCAGGATGTTCATCAGGGCCTGCGGCGGTCCGCTGAACCAGAGCGTCACGGGGGCTTCGCTCAGGGTGCGTCCTGGAATCGTTTCGAGCATCTCGAAGCGTACCAGCTCTCCTCCCTTTTCCCTGGCAACGACGTTCATCCTGTGAACGATGTCCAGTTGAATCCCCGTGAGGCTTTGCTCCTTCCCGTAAAGATAAGGGGTCAACCGCTCCCTTCCCACGAAGGCAGCAAGGTGCGCCCCGCCTTGCTGCTGATTGAGAAGGCGGGTCTTCAGGGTCAGGCTTTTCTTCTGCTCGTCAAGAATCTGTTTCTGCCTTTCCAACCCATTGTACAATGGATAAATCAAAAAGCGCAGCAAAGCGAGCAGAATAATGAGGTAAATGCCCATCGCCCTGATCGAGCCCTCTTTTCCCGCACCGGCCATGGGTCTATCCTGCCAGTTCAATGGTAACGACGAAAGAATACTCACCGGTTTTTCCTTCCATGTTCAAAGGGCCTTTAAGCTGGATGTTCCGGATGCCTTTCTCTTCAGCCAACGCCTTGAGAGCAGCCAGTGGTTCCTTTGAGATGATCAGAACTTCCACATTGTTCTCATTCAACTGCACGCTGCTGATATAACAGTCCTCGGGCAGTGTGCGGGCCAGCATGTCCAGGACGCTCAGCGGAGACTGCCGGGCATTGAGCCTGTCGCTCAATTCCTTCTGTACCGCGGAGTAATCGATGGCCTGGATTCCCTGCCGGGACTCCGCCAGTTGGATTCTCCTGTCCATCTGCCGCGATATCTCCTGGAGCGCCTGGCTGGCCCGCTCATGATCCCTCATGTTCAGATAGAGCACCAGGCCGCAGCCCAGGACACCGTAGATCGCCATTCGGAACAGGAGTCCCGGGTAGGCAGGAATCCGCAGTTCCCTCTTACACCGGAATTCCCGGAGGTTCATGGAGGGGATGTTGTCCAGGCAGGGAGAGTATCCCCTGTCGGGCACGTTCTCTACAAAGAGGGCAGGCCTTTCCCTCACGGTGACGGGAAGAATTCCGTACACCCGCATCCTGTGCATTTCAGCCCCGTAGGCCTCCAGGCTGTTCAGAAACCGTTCGGCATCCTCCTCCGTGAAGGCATCGGCCGGATGGGAGGCGGCGCCGAGAAACCGGCGTTCCGATACGGCGAGCAGATGGGTCACGTCCTTCCAGGTCCACAGGAATATCTCGGCTGTCGAGGAGGAAAACGCCGCTTCTTCAGGGATCGCGTAATGAAAAGGCAGGACGTTTCGCAAAAGGCTGTAAGGCTCGCTTTCCCAAGCCCAGATATCCAATTCCGTATAGGCCGAGGACGAGGAGTTTACGCGACAGTAAAAGTCCGGCCGGGAAAAAGGGAACAGCTCCCCCAGTTCCAGCCGGACCGCTTTGGCCAGTTTTTCCTTCGGCGCCGGAGGGTAGCGTTTACGGATGTGAAGGAGCCTGTCTCTTCCGATGATCAGGACGATCCTCTGCAGTGCCCCCCGAAGGGGGGTCAGCTCATCCAGGGAGCCGCCGCCGGTCCGGACCGGCTTCCCCTTTACATAGCGATAGAGATCAAGGCCGTTTCTGTGCCAGTATCCCGCCGTCAGTCCCTGCATGTTGCCTATTCCTCCCGCCAGTAGAGAACGCTGTAAGGTGCGATGTTGTTCTGTCGCAGACTCAATCCCGCCTTGATGGTATACATGGCCTTCGGTTGACCGGCACTCACCGAAATATCCATGAAAAGGGATGGTTTGAAATAGATCATCTTCCTGTTCTTGGCCATCATGCGCCCCGTCAAAAGCTGAAGCGCACCCTCCGTAATCACCCCGTGTTCAGCCTTGAAATTCTTTATGCTCTGAAGCGTTTCTTCCGTAATATCCAAAAAGGCCATCATGACCTCATCAGGCGCCGTATTGGGGTTGAACCCCGTCGCGGGAAGCATGGTGAGACAGGGTCGGAGCCGTTCATATCCCTCCGGCGTCATTCCCCGGACAAACCCTAGTTCGTCCATGTACTGGAGGGCGTAATTGCGGGGTGGCAAACCCCGATGGCTCCTGTAGTAAGAGGCCTCCGCCCCGTTCAACCGGGTAAGATCGTCCTGGTCGGTCCAATCCTGCAGACTGGCCAGAGGGACCGAGGCACTGTCGACCGACAGGACCCGCTGGAGAAGCTGCTGCATCGCCGCCGTATTGATCGTTGCCAGGGAGATCAACCCGTTGCTGTCCTGAAGACGGACCGTTATATCATCGGACAAAGGAACCGGAGCATTGTCCAGGGGAAGCGTTGAAACCAGGGTCAGATCCTCCGTGCCGGAGAGCACGACCTCCCGGGGCATTGTGCGTCCCCTGAGGAGGAGGTAAATCAGAGTGTCATAGGCCGACCGCGCCTTCACGATGGCTTCCGCCTTGTTTTTCAGGTTCTCCGATGCCTGAAGATGCTCCTTGACGAGCCAGTTGAACCCCAGTCCGACGGTCATGATGACCGTCACCATAAAAACCATCAGCATGGTGGCCGAACCCCGGCTGTCAAGGCACAGCTTGATAGGCGTCATTATATTCCGTCTTCATCAGCGAGTTTACATACAGGTTGAAAACGATTTTCCCCGAATAATCCCCCTGCCGGTAGGACACCCGGACCATCGCGGGAAGCCGCTTCATCCTGCTTCCCTCATACCGATCAAACCAGACGTATCCGCGTCTTGCGGAGTCGTAGCCGAAGTAGGAAAAGGCGATGCTGTCCACCTGCTCCAGGATCCGGACGCCCTGCCCTTCCCTGTAATTCCCGGAGAGAAAATCCCTTTCAATATCCTCAAATGTTTTCGTGTAAACGGGCCGTTCATAATAGGCCAGGAACAGTTTCCCCTGCTGATCCATTTCCTTTCTGACCCAGACGACCACCGGCAGCTCACCGGCAAAGGGGGCAAGGGACACATAGGATACACGGTCCATGTCACCCCGGAAATAGGGGAACCATCCGTCGCTCCGGGTCCGGACATAATAGTCGGTTGTTGAGGTGAAGCTCTTTTCGATCCAGATCATCCGGGCATAATCCCAGAAGTTCAAGCCCTTTTCCATGAGACTTCGGTACTGCTGCAGTCCCTGATTGATCGCCATGCCGGCCAGCATGACCATCACGGTAAAAATGGCGATCGCCACGAGAACTTCAATCAGGGTGTAGCCCTTAGGATGTGGGTTCATTTGTTGTCTGCAGGGCCTTGTATCTGAGAACGTGCATTGAATAGTCTCTGCTCACTCCCTGTGCCGAAAGGGTGAATTCCACCTGGTAGAGCAGGAGATGATAGAGGAACGAAGACGCCTCTTTCTTTTCGGCGGATACCGGCATCATGGAGGAAAGAACCCCGGCATTCCATTTGAGGGTCACTCCCTCGCCCATCTCCTCCGTTCCACTCACCTTTTCCAGGTCAAGGGACCGGATCAGGCCGGTCGCCTGAACGAGCTTCGCTGACAGCGTATTGGATATTCTCGCCTTCTCGAGGTGTTCAAACCCCATCCGGAACAGATACATGGTGGCGGCAATCCCCGCGGTAAGAATCAACCCCGCAATCAGGATCTCCAGGACAAGAAAGCCCCCGGATTTGAAATCTCCCCGCCGTTTCATGCGGCCTCTTCCGCGGGCTCCAGGGAGAGGGTCCCGAAGGGGGCCGTCACGTGGAGAAGATAGCGCTCTCCGTCCACGGTAATGTCTATCCGTCCACCGGTGGTTGTCCCGTTGCTGTAAAAGAAAATAGGGGGCTCAACCGTGACCTGGACATCGGCGAACGGGATCGGTGCCCCATCCACCGTCAGCGTATTTTCCAGAGAACCCAGGAGATGCTTTTCACTGTAGAGAAAGGCGTACCGTCGGAGTCCGGACACATAGAGCATGACCTCCTGGGCGCGCAGAGCTGCCCCATACCGGCGCACCATGTTGTAAGAGACCGGGAGGACGGCGGAAAGCAATACAGCGAGAAGAATCATGACCACCAGGATCTCGATGAGGGTGAAACCCCTCTGCCGTGTCGGAAGTTCGCGCATGTCCGGACCCTCAAAGTTTGATGCTGCTGACGCTCATCACGGTCAGGATCAACGTAATGACAATGAAGCCGACGACAGCCCCCATCACGATGATGATCACCGGCTCCACCAGGGTCAGCATCCGCTTTACACTGTTTTTGAAGCGCTCGTCAAACATCGAGTAAAGTTCAAAGAAGACCTCCTTCAGGCTGGAACTTTCCTCCCCCACCCTGACCATGTTCGCTACCATGTCGGGAAGAAGGGGAATCTCGGCGAAGACGTCGGCAATCTTCCGCCCTTCCTTGACCAGCCCCACGGTGGGCATCATGGCGCTTCTTATGGACGCGTTCTGGATCAGGGAAATGGAAAGCCTCAATGCGCGGAGGAATTCAACGCCGCTGAGAAGCATGGAATGCATGGAGTAGCAGAACCGGGAAACCTCCAGGTTGATAATCAGCGTTCTCAACCCCGGAAGATGAATCAGGCGGTCCGACAGATCGGGCAGCCTGACATGGGCGGGATAAAATCGGCGGGCCGCCAAGAGAATGCCCACCAATGCCAGGAATATGGCCAGGGAACGGAAATTGACCCACCCGCTCAGGGTGTACAGCACCTGGGCCGGCAGGGGCAGACTTTCCAGCTGGGCGCCGAAGATGCTGAAAAACCGGGGAACGACAAACTGGAAAATAACCAGGAACGTCACGATGCTGGCGAAGATGAGAAACAGGGGATAGGTCATGGCATTCCGGATTTCCGACCGGAAGGCGATTTGGAACTTCAGGTACTGGGCGATGTTCTCGAAGGCGGACTGCAGATTGCCGGCGGCCTCGTTGACCTGGATCATGCTGACCAGAAAGGGTGAGAAATAGCCCGTCTTTTCAAAGGCGCGTGCGACGTTTCCCCCGGCTTTGATGTCCTGAAGAACGGCGTTGAGCACCTCTTTCATCTCCTTCTTTTTTGCGCCATTGCGAAGAAGCTCCAAGGCGCGGTCGATCCGAATCCCCGAACGCAGAAGGGTGCTCACCTCCCTGGAAAGGCTGTAAACGTCCTGGGGCATGATTCGCTTGCGCAGGACAAACCGGCGCTCCTCTTTTCCCGTCTTTTCGGTGAGGTTCGTTACCGTCAGTCCCCGGGCTCTCAGCTTGGCCAGAGCCTCTGTGTGATCGGCGGCCAGCAGGGTTCCCCGGACTTCACGTCCTGTCGAATCCAGTGTCGAATAGGCGAATTCCATCAGCAGACCCTCAAAACTTCGTCCAGGGTCGTCTGCCCCCGTGCGACCTTCAGGATCCCGTCTTCCCGCAGGTAGCGGAAAGACGGCCGCTCCCGCAGGGCTCCCCTCAGGGCTTCCAGCGACATCTTCTTGAGAAAGAGCTCCTTGAGATCATCCGTGTAGTCAAAGAGTTCAAAAATGGCCATTCTCCCCCGATAACCCGTTCCACCGCAACGAGGGCACCCCTGCCCCCGCTGCAGATTGATCCCGTCCCCGAGGAGATGGCCGCACTTTTCGGCGACATCGTGAAGGGCATATTCCCGCAGCAGCGCTTCGGCCCCCGGATCGGGACGGCTGCAGAAAGGGCAGTTTCTCCGGAGAATTCTCTGGGCCATGACCCCGACGAGAGCCGCGTTAAGCAGATAGTCTTCGATTCCCATTTCCACCAGTCGGAAGAGGCTGCTGGGCGCATCGTTGGTGTGCAGCGTGGAAAGGACGAGATGCCCCGTCAGGGCCGACTGGATGGAGATTTCCGCCGTCTCCCGATCCCGGATTTCTCCGACCAGAACGATGTCCGGATCATGCCTGAGGATGGAACGCAGAGCCGCCGCGAAACTCAGCCCGATGTCACTGCGCACCTGGATCTGATTGATTCCCTGAATCTGGTACTCCACCGGGTCTTCGATGGTGATGATTTTACGGTCCGGATGATTCAGGCGTGTCAGCATGGAATAGAGGGTCGTGGTCTTCCCGGACCCGGTGGGGCCGGTCACGAGCAGCATTCCATACGAAGAACCGATCATGCGGACGGCAAGTTCCTTGTGGTCCGGTTCCAGCCCCAGATAATCGAGATCCAGAGAAACCTTTTCCCGGTACAGGAGGCGGAGGACCACGCACTCCCCGTTGACGGTGGGAAGCGTGGATACGCGGATATCGAGGAACAGCGAGGCGATCCGCGTGGAGAATTTCCCATCCTGGGGCAGCCTCTTCTCGGCGATGTCAAGCTCCGCCAGGAGCTTGATGCGCGAAACGACGGCAAGATAAAACGCCTCCTCGAGGGTGTCGATGTCATGGAGAATCCCGTCAATCCGGAATCGGACCCGGTGTTTCTTCTCGGCGGATTCCATATGAATGTCGGAAGCTCTCATCTCAACGGCCTTGTTGAGCAGGCTGTTGAGAAAGGTGATCACCGGCGCTTCGAAGGCCATTTCCTTCAGTTTTTCCGCGTCCTCTTCAACGGTCAGGGGAATGAATTTACGCTCCTGGACCTCTAAATAGCCCCTGGCCAGATCCTCGACAACCTTTTCCGGAGCCAGCTGCAATTGAACGGCATAGCCGAGATTTTTCACGACATAATCGGGCATGGAAGAATTAAAGGGATCGCTGGTAACCGCTGAGAGAATTTTCCGTTCATGGTCGATCGACAAGGGGAAGAAGTGGTTTTTGAGAAGAAAACCGTAATCCAGGCACCCTTCCAGGCAGGCGACCAGCGAGTCATCCGCGGGATATTCTTCCTCATAGAGGGGAATCTTGAGATAGGAGGACAATCCTTCGAGCCGCTGGCCATCCGTTATGGAGCCGACCTGCACCAGAAGCCGGCCGATATCCCCCCCCAGGTCCTTCTGCAGCTTTAGGGCCTTCTCAAGATCTTCATCGGGCAGGCGATAGATCTCCTTCAAGAACTGTGTGAGAGACATGGCTACCAGCTCTTCGCCGACTTGTCATCCAGTTTGCCGTTGGGTCCGAGAGAATAAAGGTCAAAGGGGCCATGTTCGCCTGGGACCTTATATTGATACTCCTGATCCCATGGGTCCTTGGGAATGATCTGCTTGGACAGGTAAGGCCCACGCCATCTGGTGTCCGACGACTTGATCAGTTCCTCCAGCGTCGAGGGGTAGCGGCCCACATCCAGCTTGAAGGACAGGACCCCGGAGGAAAGCATCTCCACCTGGGTTTTCGCGATTTCCTCCTTCGAGCGCTCATAGCGCCCGATCAGATTGGGGGCGATCAGAGAAGCGATGAGGCCGATGATAATGACCACGATCAGGATTTCAATGAGGGTAAATCCCCTTTCCTTTCCGGTTTTCCGCCTATATCGCCACGCCCTGTCCGCATCATGCCACCTGGTCGTTCTTAATCGGGACATTGAAAATCCCCCTGTCTTTTTCTTTTGGATTGCAGGAAATGTTGCACATTGAAAAAGGGATGTCAATGTTTAGATCATGGCGCCTTTCCGTCGGTCACTCAGGAATATCCTGATCCAAGACGTTCAATTAACTGATCGATTTCTTAAAACCTTACGCAGGGAAAGGGTTTTTGTGTATTTTTTATTCCCTGACTTCAGGACAGAAATTAAGGATGGATAAGTTACATCACTTGTGACATAACTTATCCAATCAAGTCTTGCTCAATATCGGTCCGTCAAAGGAGGAATTATGAAGAGTATCTCATACATTAGGATTTCCGCTTTCTCTGTTTTCTTTTTGCTCATCCTGCTGGGCATCAGCAGCATGGCTGTAGCAAGGCAGCCTGAAGCCTGTGACGTTCGGCTGACCGCAGGTGACCCTGTCGAAGGGGCGGAGTTCGGCCGGTCCGTTGCAATCGACGGGAATCACGTGGCTGTGGGGGCAGGAAATGCCAATGCCGGATCGACAAGCGGAGCCGGTGCCGTTTACCTCTTTCACCGTCAGGGACAGAGGTACATCCGAGAAGCGAAGCTGGTTGCCCCCGATGCAACTTCAGGGGCTGAGTTTGGCCGGGCTGTCGCCATCCAGGGCAACCTGGTCGCCGTCGGCTCCCGTTTTGCTGAAGCTGGCGGCTTAGAAAAAGCCGGTGCGGTCTATCTCTTTCGGAAGCACATGGGATCGTGGCGATATGAAGCCAAGGTCTCCTCTCCGAACCCAGCCGATGAAGACAATTTCGGCAGGGCCCTCGCCCTTCAGGGAAATGTCCTCGTCGTGACCTCCCGCAAAGAGGAGAGCGGTGCCGACGATGTTGGGGCCGCCTATGTCTTTCTCCACAGGGGAAATCAATGGGTCTTCTCGGAAAAGCTGACGGCGGGCGATCCAGTCCCGAAGGCCTATTTCGGCCAATCGGTGGCGCTGCGGGGGAACCTCCTGGCCATCGGCGCTCGAAATGCCGATCCAGAGGGCGCCGGTGCCGTCTACCTCTTCCAAAGGACGGGAGAGGGCTGGAAGGAATTTGCCAAAGTCATTCCGCCGGATGGGGCGAAGGACGACAATTTTGGTTTTACGGTGGCGATGCTCGGAAACACGATGGCAGTGGGTGCAAGAAGGGCGGATCCCGGCGGAACGGAGGACGCTGGAGCGGCTTATGTTTTTGCTGTGAACGGGCATACCGTTGATCATGTGGCCACACTGACGGCCAGCGATGGCCAGAAGAAGGATCAATTCGGGCAGTCCGTCTCCATGGCCGGTGATGTCATCGCCGTCGGCGCCAACCGCACCGATATCGGCAAAAATGCCGGGAAGAAAGCCGATCAAGGAGCCATCTATCTCTTCCGCAGGGCGGGCAATTCCTGGAAGCAGATCGGGAAACTGACGGCCTGCGACGGTCTGGCAGGCGATGAATTCGGATATTCCCTGTCGGCCTTCGGCAATAAGCTCGTCACCGGAGCACACTTTGCCGACTCTACCGCAGGCGCCGCTTATGTGCTGACTCTGAAGCCCTAGGCGACACGGCGCAGAGGAACGGGTTCAAAGGGGCCAACCTCATCGCGTCGGCCGAAAAAAAATCATCTTAAGGGAGAAACCATCATGAAGAAAGGAAAAAGGAATCTGTTTGTTCTACCAGCCGTCCTGGTCTCTGTATCCTTCCTGTTGTTTTCCGGAATTCAGATTTATGCAGCGTACAATCACCAGGGCGATCTGGACTCGGCAAATTTCCGGGAAGCCTATCCCGGCCAGATCAGCACCAAGCTTGACAGCTGCACCCTGTGTCACTCTGGCGGTTCATACACATCGGGGAAAAAGGTCGTGACGCTGGGCAGCTGCCAGTGGTGTCACTACAAAACAGGTTACGGGGCTGACAGCAGCGAAGAGAATCTGCTGGCGACTCTGAATCCCTATGGTTTGGCCTACAAAAACAAATGGCAGACCAGGGGAAGAACGGCCGCTGCATTGCTGGCCATTGACGGTGATGACTCCGATGGCGACGGCTTCAGCAATGCAAAGGAAATCGGTGCCGGAACATATCCCGGCGACGCAGCCGATGATCCGTCAAAAATACCGGCCCCTTCCCGTGTCCTGTCACTTGCGGAATTTGAAAGGATGGCTCAGCACACCCAGTTCATGATGATGAATGCCAGCAAGTCGGATGACCGGTACACGGAATACAGGGGAATAGACCTTGAAGACCTGATCCGGGCGATCATGCTCGATTCAGCCACCGGCATCACGGTTTATGCCCCGGACGGATTTGCCACCTATCACCCGCTGAAACCCAGCGCCAATGACAGCTCTTATCATGTCCTCGGCATCTATCCCAAGGGGACTTTCTACTATGACAGGCAGGCGGATATGGCAACCAACCCGGCAACCGGGTGGTGCGATTACAGTTCGCCCGCAGCCGCCGGAAGGGTAAACGGAGAAGGGATAACCAATCCCGATGATTTAAAAATGATGCTGGCTTTCAAGCGGGACGGCGAGTATCTGACGCCGGGTCTATTGAATTTATCGAACAAGCTGGACGGAGAAGGCCCCTATCGTGTCGTACCTCCCCAGAAGACTCCGGGCCCCCCGGATCAGCGTTCGAACGCCCCCAACCCGACTGCCGAGGATGCCTGGATCTGGCCGTACAATGAAGACAATTCCATCAACGATCATAATGCGGGATTTTCATCCCGGACCGTCACCATGATCAAAGTGGAACCGCTGCCTCCGGGAACAACGGACATCAACACGCTCGAAGCCGGATGGCCCTATGTTGACGAGAAGAAGGTCATCATTTATGGCGCCATCAATCCCCGGCCCCTGTATCGTCTGTATACAGGCCTGGACATTTTGATCAATACCGTTAAAGCTCAGGGCACGAAGTCTTTCAAAAACAGATCGTCTCAACTGGCTCTGGTCACACATCTCGAGACGATAAAGAAGCAGGTGGCCAGAAAGGCCTATTCCGCCGCACGAAATAACCTCAAACAGAATGTGGCGAACAAGATGGATGGATACCTCACCGGCAAGGTTGATGCCAATGACTGTGTCGTGGACCTGAAGGTTCAGAAGCAACTCTACAATGATCTTCAAAAAGTCTGGATCGCCCTCGTCATTTTAGGCGGTTGACCGTTAGGCGCCTCTCAGCCGGCTGCCCGGAATGTGTGCACCATGGGGCAGCCGGCTGTTTTCTGGCCCGGAACGTCAAAGGCAATTTTCAAGAATGCGCTTTTCAGAAAAGTCCTTCAGCCGGTAGTACTCAGGGGGCCGGCCGGCCAGCGCCGCCCGGGGGACCAGGCCGATCAGTTCCGATTCCAGGATTTCAACGCCGAGACGTTCGGCCTTCGCCTTGATTTCATCGAACACCCGGCGCATGGAGGTTTCCCGGTAATCGGTCAGGTTCATCGAAACCTGAACGAGGTTCCGGCTTTTCAAAGGAACACCGAGGGCCTTTATATGCCTGAGCCCCCCGCTCGACTGCCGGATGCTGCGGGCGATATCCTCCGCCGGTTTCAGTTCGCCGCAGCTGAGGACAACATTGAAGGCCACAAGAGGTATCCTCGCACCTACAGCCGTGGCCCCGCTGTGTACATTAAAAAAAGCCGGTCCCGCATCCGGTTTCCATTTCGGATCCTTCAGCCGCTCTTCGAGGCCCTCGTATCCGCCCCTCCGTATATCGGGAAGTTCCCGCCGCTGTGGACTCAAGGCTGCCGACCCGTAAAAATAAACGGGAATCCCGTTCCGGGTTCCGAACAGCGAGCCGAACCGGTGCGCCGCATCCACGGCGTCTTTCATCTCCGCATCGCCGAGAGGGATAAAGGGCACCACGTCCACGGCCCCGATTCGGGGATGAACGGCCCCCCTGTGCATTCTCATGTCGATCAGCTCGGCGGCCCGGCTGCAGGCGGCCAGCGCCCCGTCCACGATACGTTCCGGCGGCCCGATAAACGTAAAGACGCTGCGGTGATGATCCGGATCCATGCTGTGATCAAGCAGACGGACACCGGAAACCGCCGCCAACGCCGAGGCGATGTCCTCTATGATCCCCTGGTTTCTGCCTTCACTGAAATTCGGCACACATTCGATAATGTTCATCCCTTCTCAAATCCCCCGGCAATTAACGATTCAAACGGACCCGGCAATCAAAACTGCCAGGTCCCGTGCCGGCGCGGCCGGCTCCCCGGTTCATTCATGGTGAACTCATCCGTCGGCTCATCCTCTTCTTGAACGTCCCCTGGATCCGGATCCGGGGCGGTTGCCTCATTTCCGTCCTCATCTTCAGGCGCTTCCCCTGTCGCGGAGTCGCCGGCGGCCTCTTCATCGTGGGGAACAGCCTCTTCCTCCGGCATCTCATCCTCCTCTCCATTCAACGATGGAGCCGATTCCGTCCCGTTCTCAGGCTCCGTTGAATCGGATTCGGCAGACGCCCCGTCATCCTCGCTGCCGCTTACCCCGATTTCTATGGAGTGATCATCCCGGGAAAAAATCAGGGAATTCCATTGCGGCACAAGCCTCTGAAGAGCCTCGGCAACGCCGACGCCTTCGATTTCACACGCAACCACCGCATCTTCCCTTGCACCGTAGGCATGGATCGTCATACCAAGCTTCCGGGACAATTTTTCCAGAATCTCGGAAAGCGTCGATTCCGTACTTGAAATACGGACAAGGCCGTTGCTTACGGAAACATGCAGCCCCTCTTCACCTCCCTCAGAGGCTCCACAGAAACCAAAAAACAAGGCCATGACAAGGAAAATACCTATCCTGGATGTCATGCATTGCTCCTTTCTCTCCCGCGTCCATCCAACCTATTCCGGTCCTGTGATTCCAAACATGATCCGCTGATGGGGGGGGAGTTTTTTAAAAATTCTGTCATACAGCTCCTGTTCCTTTGCAGCCAACGGATCGGCATACCTGACATCCGGCGGCAGCGGCAGCGGCGCCAGGCGGCCATCGGCGCTCAGCCGGTAAAAGGATTTCTGCTTCTCAAAGGTTCCCTGCAGGAAGTGTCCACCGGGAAACAGGATGCCGTCATACTTCCGGCTGATGACGGCCTGCTGCGTCCGAACGGCTTGGCCCTTCGGAGTCAGGATCTTCACGTTCCCCTCCAGGAC
>Ga0123335_1004062_pt1 | contig 19469 bp, 23 predicted proteins | sample BiotimSIPDNA_2_FD_89707 | JGI IMG/M metagenome (GOLD analysis project Ga0123335, IMG submission 89707) | Anaerobic biogas reactor microbial communites from Washington, USA - Biogas_R2 time_0 SIP DNA | ecosystem: Engineered > Bioreactor > Anaerobic > Unclassified | place: Washington, USA...
CTGAGTTCTCGTCGCCGTCGGTAGCCTTTTTATGCATTTTTGTCGATGTTCCATCAAGGCTGGCGTCTTTTACTGATTACTCAATCTTTACCCGTTTGACCATTGACTTGGCTTAGCAGGTTTGCTTTGGAATACATCGCTCACCAGGGCCCTGGCCGCCTCCGTGGCGTAGCCCTTTCCCTGATACCGCTCCCCAAACACAAAGCCCAGCTCCCAGGTGTCAAACTCCCCTTTGGCCAGGTACACATTCCCAATCAGCTTGCCGCAGTCCTTGAGGCATACAGCCCAGAAGCTTGGATCCCCGGCCCGCCTGGCCGCCTCCTGCCTGCATTCCTCCTGGGTAAACACCCCGTAGGGCTCAAACTTCACCACATTCTCCTGGGACAAGTATTCATGCAGATCCTGCCAGTCCTCCGGAGAAAATCTTCTGATGCTCAAACGTTCCGTCTCCATGCGGCAGCATCACCTCCTCTCTTATACCATTTTTTCCATACTGTACGATACGGCCCGCAAAAATCCAACCGTCCAGGCGCAGCCCACGCCAATCCCACCGCCATGCAGCAGGCTAGATGCCGCGTCACCTCCAGCTCTGATACAGCCTGGCAATCACCTGCTCAATGGGCGCTTTCTTGATCTCCACATCCCGAACCCCCTGGGCCCGGGACAGCTGCCGCATCAGCTCCTGGATGGGCGTTTTGGCCAGGTCAATTTCAAACTCATACACGCCTTTTTCCGAGGAAACAGGGCCTCCATTGCCCAGGTCCGGCACAAAGCCGTTATCCGTGGCCACGGTCAGCCGGGTCAGGTTGCCGGTCATGGTGCGCAGGCCGTCAAAGCTGCCGTCGTAGGCGATTTTACCGCCGGAGATCATGAGGATGCGCTGGGCCATCTCCTCCAGGTCATCCATGTCATGGCTGGTGACGATGAGGGTGACCCCGTTCTCCCGGTTGATTTTCTTGAGAAAGGAGATCATCTGGCGCTTGGCCACCACATCCAGGCCCAAAGTGGGCTCATCCAGGAGGATCAGCTCCGGGGAGTGAAGCAGCAGCATGCCCAGATCGGCCCGCATCCGCTGCCCCAGGCTCAGCTCCCGGGAGAAGGTTTTCAGCAGCCCGCCCAAATCCAGCAGCTCCGTTACCATTTCCAGGTTTTGGTGATAGACAGCCTCGGGGATGTCCCAGACCACCTTTTTCCATTCATAGCTTTGGATGACGGGGTGATCCCACCACAGCTCGGTGCGGTTGCCAAACAGCACCCCCAGCCGGCTCATCAGCTCCCGGCGCTGCCTCTGGGGGCAGAGGCCCAGCACGGCAATATCGCCAGAGTCGGGGAGCAGCATGCCTGAGAGCAGCTTCATGGTGGTGCTTTTGCCAGCGCCGTTGGGCCCGGCATAGGCCACAAACTCGCCCTTTTCCACCTGGAAGCTTACGTCCAGGAGGGCGGTGATTTCCTTCTTTTCAGGCTTTAAAAGATTTTTCAGCATTCCCTTGCCGGTGTTGTCTCTCTGCCATTGGACAAAGCGCTTGGTGACGCCCTGCAGATTAACGGCGGAAGCCATAGGGGACATAACGGTTGGAGCCTTTCCTGACATAGTAATTCAGTCCTTTTCTGAAAAAATAGCTGGTAATGAGGGTGAGGATCAGGGCAAAGAGCATGGGATAGGCAGCGCTCCAGCCCAGGGGCGGCTTGCCCAGCAAACTCAGGGCAGGGAACCAGGCCATGAGGCCCTCCGGCAGAATGGTAAGCAGCGGAACCTGAAGGGCAGCGGGCATCCCCGACAGGGGGAAGGTGCTCAGCAGCCAGGTGCCTTCAATGACTGTGCTACTGATTTCCTCCGCGGCCACCGGGGCATAGAAGGCCAGGGTGGATGCCAGGTAGGACCGGGCCACGATGATCACCATGGTGGTAAGCAGATGGCCACTCAGGGCCAGAATCCAGCCCACAGAGAGGGTCAGGCCCAGCCTCTGGATGGCAATGATTAGCAGGATCAGCCCCACCAGCAAATTGCCGCCCCCGGTGAAGGGGCAAAAGCCGTAGGTAATCAGCTGGGTTTTCAGGGACAGGGGCTGGATGAAGAAATGCTCCAGCTGACCCCGCCCGATAATGCGGGAGATGTGGATGTTGTTGGATGCGCCAAACACGATAAACAGGCCGGTGATGAGGGTGGAATAGGCCATCATGAACAGCACCTCGTCCGCGCTCATCCCCCCGATGCCGCCAAAGCGCACGGAGATCAACAGCACGCCGGAGACCACGGACAAATTTCCAATCATGTCGGCGGTGATGCCCGCCAGGGCGTACATGGTATCCCGCATCAGCCAGGCCAGATCCATCTTGGCCGAGATGCCAAAGAGCCGCATAATGCGGCGAAGGGTTGTTTTAGCCGCCATAGCTTACCATTCCTTCCTGAGAGCGCTTAAAAACAAGCAGGGCAAAAGGCCACAGAATCAGGTTCCAGAGGATTTGCAGCAGGAGGGTTTCCCCCGCGTCCGCCGCCCCCACAAACAGGGACAGGGGCGCACCCCCCAGGGATGCGAAGGGCTGGTACCGCAGAGCCTCGGCGATGCCAAAGGGCAGCAGGCGGATGGGAATCACTGTGCCGGAGAGGAGGGACACGATGGCCACCCGAATCCGGCCGATGAGCCAGCTCATGTTTCTAAGTTTGATGGACAGGCACGCAAACAGCACGTCCACCGCAAAGCCCAGGGAGACGCACAGGGCCAGGCTGATGCCAAAGTACGGGGTGGCCGGGGTGAGGCGCACACCCAGCAGCGGCGCCATCAGCGCCATGGGCAGGGAAAACAGCAGCAGCATGGGCAGCCAGCCGCCCACCGTCAGGGCGGTGAGCTGGCCCAGCACCGACAGGGGCCTGCCGTAGAGCTTGAGCAGCACACCCTCCGAAAGCCAGCCTGAAGCGGGGGTCTTGACAGCCAGCAGATCGGAGAGCAAGGCGCTCAGCACGGTGTAGGAGAGCATCTGCTGCAGGCTCATCCCAACCTGGACTCCGGAGGTCATCACCACCCGCCAGAGAAAAATCAGGGGAATCAGGGTAAAGAACTTGATGAGCACATCCGGAAAAAGATAAATAATCCCGCCGTTGGTCTTTTCCAGCGCGGCCAAATGGGCGGTTTTCAGGTATTTCCACATGGGGGTTCACTCCTAACGTGTGTCCTTGGGTACAAAAACGCCCGGGCATCCGTCTGGATCCCCGGGCGACACACACAGGAGCGGGCCTTACTCAGGCGCGGCTATGGCGAGGCAAGAGGCATTCCATCGGCTGCAAATGGGCAGAGTAATCCTGTAAATGCGCAAAATCGGAGCAATCTACAGGCAAAAGGGCAGACTTCGCCCTTGTGTTGTTTTGATCAAACGCGTAGCCCTGCACGCACTCACAGCATACAAAAACGCGGTTTTGGCTTTCAAATGCCCACATGTTCATGCCTCTCACCACCTTTCTTCACAAGATCAGGGGTTTCTCTCATTGGGAATAAATTCACAATCCTGGTGGATTGTACCACCCTCCGCAACCGATGTCAACAGGAAAGTGCAAAGCCATGAACGGCCATTTCTTCGGCCATTTCTTCGGGCCGTCCCGGGGATGCCCGGGAAAGTTGTTTAGACATAGCTGAATGTGTGGTATACTGGGTTTAGAGAATCCATCTTTTCGATAAAAAGGAGGCCTGTCCATGCCCGGTTTTTTGATCAAGGATACCACCCGGGAGGAGAGGGAGGAGATCATCCGCAAATCGCTGGACTGCGGCGGCGGTGGATGCGAGAACTGCTCCTCCTGCGGCCTGGGCGGCGGCGACCCCTATTCAATGTATCAACCCTATATCGACGGTGAAAAGGAAATCTCCGAAATCAACGCGGAGTACAGGGCAAGATACATCAACGGCTGAACAAAAACGGGTTTCCGGGAAATGCAAAAGCTTTTGAAAAGGAGCGTTCCACATGGATTGGGTGACTCTCTACCCGCCGGACAGGCAGCCGACCCCGGGAGACATCGCCGGGTTTATCGCAAGCCCTCTTTGGGAGGAGCTAAACCGCTTTCTTACAGAGAATTACCAGGTCAGTCCCAGCTACAGCTACAGCGTCTGTGCCGGGCAGCCCGGCTGGAATGTGAAATACCAGAAGGCCGGACGCTCCCTGTGCACCCTCTATCCCATGCCGGGCTTTTTCATCGCCTTGGTGGTGATCGGCACAAGGGAGGAGGCGGAGGCCGCATTGATTGAGCCCCTCCTGGATGAGTACACAAAAAAGCTGATGGAAAGCTCCGCATCCGTGGCAGGCGCGCGCTGGCTGATGATCCATGTGACCACCCAAAGCATCCTGGAGGATGTGAAGCGCCTGGTCCAACTGCGCAGGAAAATCAAGACAAGCAACCCGCCGCGATGCTAAGCGGTTTGAGGCCATAAGGAGCATCTTTTATGAAGCCCTCCAAAAAGCAGTCTCCATCTCCTGCGGCTGATTCCATCCCTTCTGAGCCCGGAGAGTTGGACGCCCAGGGAAGAAGAGATCGTACAGAGGCATTTTACCAGACTCCAGGACCTGCTCCATGAGGGAAAGCTCCTTCTGGCCGGCAAAACCGCAGGCATCGATTTAACGACCTTCGGCATCGTGATTCTGGAAGTGGACTCCCAGGATGAAGCCCGTGCACTGATGGAAAGTGATCTGTCAGTGACTGACGGCATCATGACCGCAGAGTTGTATCCCTACCAGGTAGCGCTGATGAAGGGCGGAAAAGGAGAGAGAATATGAACACACATCGCATTTATTCTTACAGCATCGCCCGCGTTTACCCCCTCTACATTGAAAAAGCAGAGAAAAAGGGACGCACCAGGGCAGAGGTGGATGAAATCATCCGCTGGCTGACAGGGTATACCCAGGAAGCGCTGGAAGCGCAGATTGAAAAGGATATAAACATGGAAACCTTCTTTGCGGAAGCACCCCTGCCAAACCCATCCCGTTCCCTCATCAAAGGTGTGGTGTGCGGTGTGCGTGTGGAGGACATCCAGGAGCCGACGATGCGGGAAATCCGGTATCTGGATAAGCTTATCGACGAGCTTGCCAGGGGAAAGGCCATGGAAAAGATTCTGCGAAAATAAACACACGCAGGGGAGCGACCACAGGGCATTCATCCCCGTCACCTCCCAGCAGGTCAGGACCGCTCTTTGGGCCGTTCCTTTGCCTTGGCATGGCGCGGTGCGTCCGGTGTAACCACGCGAATCCCCCGCTGCTCCAGCATTTCGCGCTTCTCCGGTTCAATGCGGTCGGTAATCAGCACATGGATGCTGCTTAAATCGCACAGTTGCACAAACACATGCCGGTCAAACTTGCTGTGATCCGCCACAGCGATTACTTCCCGCGCGGCTTTGATCATCGCCTGCTTGATCGCAATTTCCTCCATGGTTCGGTTGGAAATGCCCCAGGTGAAATCAAACGCATCGCAGCCCAGGAACAGACGGTTGACCTTGATCCGGCTGAAATAATGAACGGCATCCGCTCCGGCAAGGGTATACACGGATGGGATCAACTGACCGCCCGTAACCAGCAGGGTAACATTTTCATTATCCGCCAGAGCCATGCCCACCTTCAGATCGTTGGTGATCACGGTGACATGGTTGCTGTGGATCCGCTTGGCCACTTCCAATGTGGTAGAGCCTGCATCCAGAATGATCACATCATCGTCACGGATCATCTCCGCGGCCAAAGCAGCGATCTCCTGCTTGCTTTCCACGTTTTGCTGGGACTTGCGCACCGCGGGGATTTCATGACTCATCAAGCTCTGCAGCGACAGCGCGCCGCCATGGCTTTTCACGATCAATCCACGCCGCGCCAGGTCATTGACATCGGAACGAATGGTTACAGCAGACATCTGAAAGATCTCGCTTAGCTCCCTGGTGCTCACCTTTTGCTTTTCATTGATGTAGGATAGGATTTTTTCCTGGCGTTCAATACGAAACATTGTTAACTCCTCAATGAGCACATTGCTAAGCTGGAGATCCTTCCCGCAGGGGCTTTGGCGGCCGTATCCTGTTAAGGATTCACCACGTTAACAGGCTTGCCTTTCAGGAACTGCGCCAGGTTGTCCACGGCAATATCCATCAAGCGTTGACGGCTTTCCCTGGCAGCCCAGGAAATATGGGGGGTAATCAGGCAGTTCCTGGCCCGCAGCAGAGGATTGTCCTCCCTGATGGGCTCGCTGGACACCACGTCCAGCCCCGCCGCGAATACCTTGCCGCTGTTCAGCGCTTCCGCCAGGTCCTGCTCCACAATCAACGGCCCGCGGCTGTTGTTGAGGAGGATAACGCCATCCTTCATTTTAGCAATGCTTTCGCTGTTGATCATTCCGGTGTTTTCAGGGAAGAGCGGGCAATGGAGGGAAATGACGTCCGATGCCGCGTACAGTTCATCCAGAGATACATAACGGGCAATGGCGCGTCCGCTTTCATTGGGGGCCTGGTCATAAGCGATTACTTCCATCCCCATTGCCTTGGCGATCCGTCCGGTCACCTGGCCGATCCGTCCAAAACCGATGATACCCATGGTCTTGCCGGCAAGCTCAATAAGCGGGTAATCCCAAAAGCAGAAATCCTCACTGCGTGTCCAACGGCCCTGCGCTACGGCATCCGCATGCCTTTGCACATGGTGGCAGATTTCCAGCAGCAACGCAATGGCAAACTGCCCGACCACATCCGTGCCGTAACTTGGCACATTCGTGACAGGGATCCCTTTTTCCTTTGCAGCGGCAACATCCACCACATTATAGCCGGTCGCCAGCACACCAATATAGCGGATGGAGGGACATGCGTCCAGTGTGGCGCGGGTAATGGGGGTTTTGTTGGTGAACACGATCTCATGGTCCCCGATGCGGGAAACAATCTGATCGGCAGGTGTACGATCATAAACGGTCAACTGGCCCAGGGCTTCCAGGCCGATCCAACTCAGGTCGCCCGGATTTTCAGTCTTCCCATCCAAAATGACGATTTTAGCCATCGCGTTTCTTCCTCCTTCAGTCTTCCAGCAAAGCCCATGCACGGTTGAGCGTGCGTTTGGCGCCTGCCACAACGGCATCCGGATCCTCATTCTTCCAGGGCTTCACTTCAAAGGAGAGTACATAGGGGTTCTCCTTGCAGAAAAAGCCCTCCGCCTTGAGCACCCGCAGGAAATCCAGCACTTGCGGCACATCGTTGGATCCGTTGGGGAAGCCGAAGCGCTGGTGTTCATCGCCATAACCCTCAGCCGCCGCGTCCTGGCATACGGTGTTGCCAATATGGAAATGGGTGATGTAGGGCCGCAGGGTACGCACCACAAACTCGCTGCTCTCATAGGTCATGGGGATATGGCTCAGGTCCACCAGCAGGCCGAAGTTGCTGTGCTTTTTGCGGATGTCTGCAGCAAACTGCGCCGCATAGGGTGCAGGGCCAATCAGTGATTTCTTGGCGATGTCGTAGTCAAACACCTCCAGTTCCACCATCATCCCCTTCGCGGCGGCATAGGTGCACAACGCGTCTGTGGTTTTCAGCAGTTGTGCGTAAGCTTGTTCCTTCGTATCCTCCGCCCATTTGCCTGCCAAAAAAGCGATGCCCTTGGCACCCAATTGTTCAGCTTCATCGATGGCTTCCATCAAGGTGGCTTGGGCGGCAGCCCGGCCCGCCTCGTCCACATCGCAGCTATTCAGGCCCGTGGTCAGCAACCTGGGCTGCGCACCATAGCAAACCGTGATGTGGGACGCTTTCAGCAGCTCCGCTGCGGCGGCGCGACGCTCATCGTCCTTCACCCAAGTCAATTCAATTGCGTCAAAATAGTCGTCGTCGACTGTCTTTTTAAGATGGCTCAGCAGATTTTCATCCATACCGCGGATGGTGGAGGGATAGGCCATAAAGGAAACAATGCCAACCTTGAAATACTTGTGGATGGACTCCTTCATCTTTGGATGCACCTCCTGGTAATTCAATAAATTATACAAAGTATGACAATTTGCGTCAAGCACGGCCCTTGCAGGCACGGGCTTAAAGCCTGTTGTGGATTGGGAGCTCGGGCACAACCTCTGCTCCTGAGTGGATCAGCAGAACGTCGGCGTGGCCGCCATACCGTTCATTGAGCTCCGCCAGCGTCTGTCCCAGATCCCTTGTGCGCCGGATGCGGGCAGACTCCAGCAGCGCATCCTCCACGCCATCCGAGTAAACATACATATCAAAACGCTGGCGCATACGGGAAATCAGCGCGCCCACCGCCACAGCCAGCGGGTCCATGCCCGGCGCAGCGGAGGGACCCCTGGCTATCAGCGCGTCCAGCAGGGAGGAAGCATCGTCCCGTCCAACCATCACAGGGTACTCGGGATGGGGCCCAACACCCTCATAAAAGGGAGAAACCAGGATTGCAGACCCGCCGTCCCGCACCACCACATCGGCTGCGTTAAACCCCTTGGTACCCTGCCAGAAATCACAGTCCGAGGGGTAGGAATCCACCAGCACGATATCTGCCGCATAAGGCGCAGGTACGCTGAATACATCCCTTGCATATTCCACACCCTGGCGGTGAGCCAGTACATGATGCCCGGCTACGGCGCGGTACAGCGCCTGTTCCCCTGTGAGTACCGTATTGATAATGTAATGGAGACCGATTTTTTCAGTCCAGGTTTCCACATCCCTGCGGACGCTGTTGTTTACATTGCCAAAAATGCGCTCATCGCGGGGCATCATAGCGCGCATGTGAAACTTGCTGACGGTTTCTTCACTGGTGACGCCCGGGAAGAGGATTTTGCTGCCTCCAGACCAGCCCAGGGTGTTGTGAGGGACAATGTTGCCGATCCCGATTCGAACATCACTGTCCATCACACGCCGATAGACTTCGATTACAGCGCCATCCTCCGTATGGCCCAGATCCAGAAGTTCGGAAGGGTCGGCAAAGCTGGATTGATACACGGCAAAGTCTCCGGCAATCTCCGCGCCAAGCTTGTGCTCCACCTCCTGATGCGTCATGCGTCTATGGCTTCCCAGTGCCAGCACAAAATAGATGGCTTCCTTTTGGACACCCAATGTTATGAGACGGTGAAGCAGCAGGGGCACAATGGTTGAAACCGGCGTGGGACGGGAAATGTCATCACAGATGATGCAAACCCGCTTGCCCGGTGAAGCGAGCGAGGCCAGCGAAGCGCCAATCTCCTGATCCAGGGCACGCCGAATTTCAGCCTGGGCATCCGGGGCTGCACTCACCGGCTTTGGGTGAATCGCCGCAAAACGGCAACCCTGAGGGATCTGAAATGACAACTCCTGATGTCCATACCTGATGCGATGCTCCATCGTTGTGCTCCCTTTCTTTACAAAAACGGATAACGTGCATTTACTTATTCTTACTTTGATTATAGCATAGTTTATTTTCGCTGTCGATATAATTATAAAATTTGATGATTACAAAAGAAAAAACAGCCAAAAAATACCGATTTCACGCCCCATTTCCCATCCATCCACATAAACACAGGTCTCCAAAACATAGAATATCCTATTGACAGCATGCTTTTCCCTGAATATAATGACGGTAGATACAGGCGAGCGCAACAAGAGAAATACAGCAGTAATCGAAACAAAACGAAACGAATGGGCAAGAGAAAGAAGGACTTGCAAATCGATGGTGAGAGGGTGCTGATTTGAACAGGATCATACTTTCGGTGGAAGGCCTGGGAAAGACTTTTATCACAAAAAAGAAGAAAATTACAGCTTTTCATGACATCAACCTCCACGCCGGTGAGCGTGAGATCATAGGCATCATGGGGCCCAGCGGGTGCGGTAAGTCCACGCTGGCCAAGATCATCGCAGGAATTGAAACTCCCACGCTGGGCAGCTTGCAGCTGTTTGGGATGGACTGCAGCCAGGGCGTTTCCAAAGAAATGAAACGCCGCATCGGTTATATCTTTCAGGAAGGGAATCTGCTGCCCTGGCGCACGGTAGAAACGAACCTTCGATTTCCTCTGGAGATTTTCGGCCTGGACAAACAAGAGGAATACGACCAGCGCGTGGTGGAAGCGCTCAAGATTGTCGGCCTTTATGATTTTCGCACCTGTCTGCCCCAGGAGCTTTCCGGCGGCATGATGCACCGGGTGGCCATTGCCCGTGCCCTGGTGCTCAATCCCGACTTGTTGGTCATGGATCAGCCCTTTGGCGCACTGGACGCCATTACACGAAAGAAACTCAGTTCCGACTTTCTGCGCATCTTCGAACAAACACAAAAAACAATTATCATTATTACCAACAGCATCGACGAAGCTTTGCTGTTTTCCAATCGCATCTATATATTTTCAGATGCGCCGGGCACGATTCAGGAGGTTGTGGACGTGGATGTTCCCTATTCTCTTCGCCACCAGGAGATCACAACCAACGAACGGTTTACCGCGCTTCGCGCTCGTATGATCGAAATCATCAAAAAACAGTATGCCAACAACGCCGTGCTGGAAGGGGAGGCGTAAGAGATGCAGTGCAATCCGTGCAAAAGAAAGCGCTCCAACCTTTGGGAAGTGATGTGGCCGCCGCTTTTAACGCTGGTCGTGGTTCTTGCCGGATGGGAGATCATCGTGCAAGCCTTCCATGTTCCCCTGGTTGTGATTCCCGCGCCTTCGGTGATCTTCCGGGAAACGTTCACCTACTTTGCAAGCGAGCTGCTGGAGGACTGGCTTACCACGGTAAAAATCGTCGCCATAGGATATTTGTCCGGTGTACCCACCGGCATAGTCATCGCGTCGATTCTTTCCCAATCCAAGCTCCTCACCAAAGCCTTCACTCCCTTGGTGATTCTGCTTGTCACATTGCCGATGATGGTCGTGCTTCCTGTGTACATGGTGTGGGTTGGGTACGATGTGAACTACCGCGCAATACTCTCCTTCATCCAGGTCGCCGCCATCCTGACGCTCAACACCCTTTCCGGCTTTAAGAACGTGGACCAAAGCAAGCTGGACCTGGCCAAGAGCTACGGCGCGTCCCGCTGGCAAACCTTTACCAAAATCATCTTTCCCAACGCGCTGCCGGAAGTGTTCCAGGGCCTGCGCCTGGGATGTACGTTCTCCATCCTCAATGTCATCGGCATTGAGTTCATCGCCGGCAAAATCGGCATGGGTTTCAGTGTACAGTATTTCAGCGGCCTGCTGAAAACGCCGATCGTATGGGGATGCATTCTGATTGTGGGAATCACAGGCCGGTTGATGTTCATGATTGTTCAGATGCTGGAAAAACGCATCGTCACTTGGAAACGGTAGGAGGTGTTTGGCATTGCAGGAAATCAATCAACCAAAAATTCGTTTCCAGGGTGTTGACAAGGTTTTTGTTACAAGAAGGCAGACCATCCAGGCTCTCAAGGACATCTCCTTTACCGTGCCCGCCAGGCAGATCGTTTCCATCGTTGGCCCCAGCGGCTGCGGAAAATCCACCATCATCCGGCTTTTGGATGACATCATCAAACCCTCCGCCGGGGATATCTACGTGGATGATTACCGCTATGAGCAGGAGGTGCCCAAGGAGATCATCCGCAAAATGGGCTTCATCTTCCAGCGCCCCAACCTGCTGCCCTGGCTGACCGTACGGGAGAATGTGGCTTTTCCGCAGCGGGTGCTGGGCCTTAAGGGGCCAAAATGGGAACAGATCGTGGATGAACTCATGGAGATGGGACGGCTGACCCAATACGCGGACGCAAAACCGTCCTCGTTATCCGGCGGGATGTTGCAGCGTGCAGGCGTGCTGCGGGGCATGAGTACCAGGCCGGAGATTCTCCTGATGGATGAGCCATTCGGCGCTCTGGACCAGACCCTGCGCGAGCAGCTGGATTTGGAGACGCTTTCGCTGTGGGAAAGATTGGGGCAGACCATCATCTTCATCACACACAATGTGCGCGAAGCGGTTCTGATGAGCGCAAGGGTATATGTCATGGCGACCCAGCCGGGGCGTATGATCGCGGAAATTCCCATCGAACTGCCCTATCCACGGACCCTGGACGTGCTCCTGGATCCAAAGTTCATCGCTTATGAGCAGCGGATCACCGCGCTGATCGGAGAGATCGATCTGGCGCAGATCGTGTAAGGAGCGGATTGAGGATGGAAAGAAGATCAAAAATTGGTGAGCTGCTGTATTCCCTCTCTCCTGTGTTGGTATTTGTGCTGCTGTTTTTGGGGCTGGAGTGGGCCATCGCGGCGTTTCGCATCCCCTCCTGGCTGATTGCGACACCCTCGGCGACCCTGACCACCCTGGTGCGTAACTTTCACGTCATCTGGCCGAATCTGAGGACTACCCTGCTGGAGATCGGGGCAGGTTATCTGGCCGGTTGCTCTGTCGGAATCCTGCTGGCGCTTATCTTCACCAGCAACAAGTACATCGATCGCGCCATCAGTCCCTATGTCATCTTCCTGATCGTTACACCGCAGATCATCATGGTACCGCTGATCATGCTTTGGCTCGGCTTCGGTATCCAGGTCAAAATTGTGGCAGTAGCCCTGTCCTGTTTCCCCATCAACATGATGAGCACGATGACAGGTGTTCGCAGCGTATCCACAGAGCGTTACGAACTGATGAAATCACTGCGGGCTACAAAGCTGCAAACCTTCTTCCAGGTGCTCATTCCTTCGGCGCTGCCCAACGTCTTTACCGGCTTGCGTCTGGCCACCATTTTTGCCACCACCTCGGCCGTAGGGGCGGAGCTCATCAGCGGCAGCATTGGCGTAGGCCCGCAGATCTCCTATTATACGGAGTTCATGCAGGTGGATTACGCTTTTGCCTATGTGTACCTGATGGCGGCGGTTGGCGTGCTGTTCTATTCGGTGATCAATTTCCTGGAAAACATGATCCTCAAGAGCCGTAAATAGAAGTTCAGGCGCCAGTGTGGCGCTTGGCAATACCCGAAAGGGAAATTTTGTTAAGGAGGAGCCTCAATGAAAAAGGTAGTTGCCCTGCTTCTGGTACTTACCCTGGTATTGATGTCTACGATTGCCTTTGCCACCGAATCCGAAAAGACGCTGCGCAGAAATGAAATTGTCCGTGTTGGCTTTACCGCCGCCGTGGCCGGTTTCACCTGGTCCCCTCTTCTGATCGCTCAGAAAATGGGGTATTTTAACGAAGAAGGCATCGATGTGGTGTTTGAACAGAGCTATTCCAGCTCCGCCACCCGCATGGTCGCCGCCAACCAGGTGGAATTCTCCACCCCCGGACCGCACCTGACCGCAGCAGCCATTGGCAGCGGCATGGAAGTCATCTCCGTGTTCCAGTGGTACCCCGTGGATATCTTTGGCTTTGCCGTCATGGCAGACAGCGGCCTGACCTCTGTTGCCGATCTGGCCGGCAAGACCATCGGCACCATGACCCCCACCACCGCCAACCAGGTCATCCCGATCCTGGAGGCCGCCGGTGTGGATCCTTCCACCGTAACGATGATCCCCGTCAGCGATGCGCGTGTGCAGCAGCTGACCGAAGGAAACGTGGACGCGGTGTGGACCTGGGACGGCGAGTGGCAGCAGTGGCTGGCACAGGGCACCAACATCGCCTATCTCAGCGGTGAGACGGTATACGATTCCAGCTCCAACTCCATCATTGCCAGCACAGCGCTGGTGGAGCAGTATCCCGAGCTGGTGGAAGGATTCACCCGCGCCCTTGCCAAGGGTTGCTACTTCTGCTACCTGAACCCCCGTGCCGCTGCGGATATCATCATCAATGAGTGGAAGTCCCTGATGGTGGATCTGGACACCGCCGAGAAGATCATCGACACCGCCATCAACTTCATGACCGGCGGCAAAGAAGTGATGGAGAGCAACACCATCGGCCAGCACAGCGAGGAGTCCTGGAATCTGATGATGGGCGACTATGTGAAGATGGGCATTGTCCAGGAAGCCATCCCGCTGGAGAAGTGCTTCACCAACCAGTTTGTGGAAGCCGCCAACGCCTGGGACCGCGCTGAAGTACAAAAAGACTCCGAAGAATACGTGTTCATTACCCAATAAAGCATTGTGTCTGCATGGCCGGGTGCGGCTTGCCGCGCCCGGCCATGCCCCATACCGGAGCAGGGTTGACCTCCCTCCGGCGTCGGGTTTTGCATCATGAAAGGGGAGCCGCATTATGTACTCGGTGGAAGAAATGAAAAAGCTGGCCAATGTCATCCGCTACGACACCCTCAAGGCGATTCACGTAGTCGGTTCCGGGCATCCGGGCGGCTGTCTTTCAGCAGTGGATATCCTGACAGTGTTGTATTTTCACACCTTGCGAATTGATCCCAACAATCCCAAATGGCCGGAACGGGACCGGTTTTTGCTGAGCAAGGGGCACGCAGCACCGGCTTTGTTTGCAACACTGGCTCACCGTGGCTTCTTTGATATTCATGAGCTGTTGCATCTTCGTCTGCACGACGGCCGTCTGCAGGCAACCCCCAATCTGAAAATTCCCGGTGCAGACAGCGTTTCCGGCTCTCTGGGGCAGAACCTGTCCATCGGTGTGGGTTATGCGCTTGCAGCCAGGATGGACCATTTGGATTACAAGACCTTTGTGATGCTGGGCGACGGCGAGATGGAGGAAGGGCAGAACTGGGAAGCCATCATGAGCGCGTCCGCCTTCCGGCTGGGCAACCTGATCGGCATTTTGGACAACAACCATGTTCAGATGTGCGGCACCGTGGAGGAGATCCTGCCTTACGGATGTATGGCAGATAAATTCCGTGCTTTCGGCTGGCACGTGGTGGAGGTAAACGGGCATGATATTGCCGCCCTGATTGAGGTATTTGATGCACTTCCCACTCAGCCCGACGGCGCGCCCACCATCATCATCGCCGATACCGTCAAGGGGAAGGGCGTTTCGTTTATGGAAGGAAAGGCCGCCTGGCACGGAGGTTCGCCCGACACTGAGCAGATGAAGCAGATCGAATTGGAGCTTGGAGGTGGAACGTTGTGATTGCAAACCGCATCGCTTATGGAGAAACCTTGATTGAACTTGCACGTGAAAGAAGCGACATCCTGATTCTGGATGTAGATGCGTGTAAATCCACCGGAACGCTGCCGGTGCTCCAGCAGGTGCCCGATCGCTTTATCCAGTGCGGAATTGCGGAACAGAACATGATGGGAATCGCTGCCGGCTTGGCCATGGCCGGAAAAGTGCCCTTTGTGGCAACCTTCGCCGTATTTACCTGTATGCGTGCCGTAGAGCAGGTTCGCAACGTCGTCTGCTACGCAAATGTGAACGTCAAGATCGCAGGCACACACGCGGGTCTGGAGACGGGCGGAGACGGCGGTACCCATCAGGCAACGGAAGACATTGCCATCATGCGCTCCCTGGCCAACATGAAGGTGGTCGTGCCTGCGTCACCCAACGCAACCCGCAAACTGACCCGCGTCATCGCCGAAACCGAAGGCCCGTGCTATATCCGCATGGGCAAGGATCCCCAGCCTGAGCTTTATGGATCGGAGGAAGCCTTTCCCCTGGGCGGAAGCAAAGTGCTCAGAGACGGCCGGGATGTAACCCTTGTTGCCTGTGGCAATATGGTATGGCGCGCGCTGGAAGCTGCCAAAATGCTGAAAGAGCATGGGGTCAGCGCAAGGGTGCTGGACCTTTACTCCATCAAGCCGCTCGATCAGGAGGCCCTTATTCAGGCAGCCACCCAAACAGGCGGGCTGGTCAGCATCGAAGACCACAATATTTACGGCGGGCTTGGCGGTGCTGTGGCAGAGGTGCTTACGGAGCATGCGCCGGCCAGGCTGATCCGCATGGGTCTTCAGGATGTATACGGGCGTTCAGGCAACCCGGATCAGCTGTATGAAATGTTCCACCTGACCCCGGAAGACATTGTGCGTACCACCCTGGCGCATTTTCCCAAAAGCTGAATCCCAGTGGGAGCGTTGCAGCGCCATACCGCCCGCGCGCCGGAGAAATCAAACGAAAGGATATTCAGATCGGCATGAAACTGAGTTATCAGGTTGCCACCCCGGATGTGAGGCCTGCCCCGGGGGTCACAGCGTATCAGGGTGATTTGGAACATGCGTTTGCGCGCCTCAGGGAGGAAGGCTATGATGGCGCGGAGCTGATGGTCTGCGACCCGGGCAAGGTGGATGCCGCCCTGCTTAAGCAGCTTTGTGAGCGCTATGGGCTTGCCATTCCCATGGTTTGCACCGGCGAGGTGTTCGGGCAGGACGGCTTGTCCTTCAGCGACCCCGATGCCGGCCGGAGGGAGGAAGCACTGCGCCGGGTTCAGGCTGCGGCGGATCTGGCGGCACAATTTGGCGCGCAAATCAACATTGGCCGTGTCCGCGGCGGCTATGTGTTCGGCATGCCCCAGGACATCTGCAGGGAGCGCTCCGTGGCCGGAATGCGGCAGGCTGCGCTGTATGCTCAGTCAGTGGGTGTAACCGTAGCCCTTGAGCCGGTGAATTCCATTGCCAGCAATTTTATCAATACCACCCAGCAGGGCATCCATATGGTGCAGGAAATCGGTGTGCCGGCCTTTACGCTGATGCTGGACAGCAATCATATGTTCATTGACGACCTGGACATCACACAAAGCATACACGATGCAAAAGATCTGGTAACCTACGTGCATATGGTGGACAGCAACCGGCTGTATCCGGGGAACTGCAAGCTGGATTTTGGCGCTTTCATAACCGCCTTGAAGGAAATCGGATATGACGGATGGCTGAGCGTGGAGGTTTTCCAAAGGCCGGATCAGGATACGGCACTGAGGCGCAGCATCCGGCACTTGAGGGCATGCCTATGAAATCAATCCTATGCTATGGAGATTCCAATACATGGGGCCGCATACCGATCACACGAGGAAGGTATGGCTTTGATGTGCGCTGGCCGGGTGTGCTGCAAAGCTGTCTGGGTGATACGGCGCGGGTTCATGAAAATGGTCTCAACGGCCGTACAACCGTATTCGAAGATCCCATCGAAGAAGGGCGCAACGGGCGTACCGCTTTTGAAATCACCCTGATGGTGAACGCACCCCTTGATCTGCTGATCCTCATGCTTGGCGTGAACGACACCAAAAACCGCTTTGCCAAAGCTCCCTGGGACATCGCGCTGGGGATGGATTTGCTGGTGCAGCTGGCTCAGCGTTCCGGCGCCGGCATTGACGGGCAGCCGCCCAAAATACTGGTCGTATCCCCTGCCCGCATGACGGAGGAATGGGGTGAGAGCATGCACTCCGCCATTTTCAGCCAGGAAAGCGTGCACAAATGCAACGCTCTGGCACCGCTGTATGCGGAGGTGGCCCGCCAAAGGGGATGCTGGTTCCTGGATGCCGCGCTTTATGCCACTGCCGTTTCAGACGGCATCCATCTTTCCCCTGAAGGCCACAAGGCCCTGGGCAGGGCAATGGCAGCAAAAGTACAGGAGATCTGGGGGGAATAACAATGCGCCTGCTGGCATCCCTGGCCTCTGCCAATGTGCTTGAGATCGGCCGGGAAATAGAACGCCTGAAAGATTGGCCGGATTTTCATTTTGATATTGAAGACGGCAATTTTACGCCAAACATCACCTTTGGTCAGAAGATGCTGCAAGCGGTGTCCGGCAAAATTGCACCCAGGCAGCTGGACGTGCACATGATGGTCAACCATCCGCTTTCCTTATTGCCTGTGCTGGCCAAAGCCAGGGTCGCAAGCGTGAGCGCACATCTGGAAGCCCTGCGCTTTCCTCTGGAGTTTCTAAACGGCGCGCGGTCACTGGGGATGAAGGCAGGCCTGGCTCTCAATATCGGCACGCCTTGGGAAGCTGTTCTGCCCTACTCCCACGCCATGGATTTTCTGCTGGTGATGACGGCCGAGCCGGACGGCCTTGGAGAGATGCTAAACAGCATGGCAGTGGAAAAAGCCATTGCCGCGGCAGCCCATATACCCGTGTATGTGGATGGAGCCTTGTATGTCAAGACGGTCTCCCGCCTGGCGGAAGCAGGCGTAGCCGGCTGCGTACTGGGACGGCTGGTGTTCCAGACCGAAGACCCGCTTGCAGCCATCACAGCACTCGGGGCAAGCCTGCCCTGAAAACCACGGCTCCTTGACGGTTCATTAGGAAGGCGTATTAAAACCAAGGGGAGGCTTGCGCCTCCCCCACAACGGTCAATACCGGTTGAGCTGAAATTCTCCGTCGATGCGCCGCATCATTCCGGCCACCAGGTTGGACAGGGACTCCAGATCCCTCAGGTCGCATACCTCCACAGGCGTATGCGTATAGCGGGCAGGAAAGCCCATCTCCAGCACCGCCACCCCTTCCCCCTCCAGTTGCAGGTAGGCGGCATCCGTGATGATGCCAAGGGCGGCAAAACGCTGCAAGGGAATCTGCTCCTCCTGGGCAGTACGCTTACACAGCCCAAAGAGCGGCTGATGCGGCAGAGTACCATTGAGAGTACCCCGGCCGTGAAAGCTGTACAGCTGCACGCAAGGTCCTGCGCCCAGGGCATCCTCAAAACGGGAGGCCAGGTCGTGGGTGTCCGAAGCCAGGGTTACGTCCAGCATGATGGCCAAGTCCGGTTTCACGGTGCGCGCTGCCATCATCGCTCCGCGCAGGTTGAACTCCTCCCATACGGTTCCCACCACGTATACATCACAGGCCGGGCGGTTGGCATGCAGGTTTTCCGCCACTGCCACCAGTGCTGCGCAGGCTCCACGGTTGTCAACAGAGGTTCCGGTTACCTTGTGATTGCGCAACAGCTCAAACTGCGGCTGGTAAATCACAGGGCAGCCCGGATAGATACCCAGCTCATGCACCTCCTGGGCATTTTTGGCGCCAATATCAATGAAGAGTGAGGTGACCAGATCAACCTTGTACTTTTCTTCCGCCGGGGTTGCGTGATGCGCCTTGGGGCCAAATACGCCGGTATGCCAGGTTCCGTCCTCACTGCGCACGGAGAGCTTCAGTGCAGGCAATACTTTCTCCGGGATGCCCCCCAGCCGGTCCACCTGCAGATACCCGTCCGCCTCTACGCGGCGCACAATGAAGCCAAGCTGGTCGATGTGGGCAAAGACCATCGCAGTGGGCAAGCCGCTGCCGGTGCCGGCAATCTTCCCGATCACATTGCCAACATGGTCGATCTGAACATCGTCGCAAAGAGGTTTCAGGCGGTCGGCAAGCTTGTAGGCCATCTCGCTCTCATAACCGCTGGGAGCGGGTGTGAGCATAAAATCACGCAGCGTTTCCACAAGATTCATCTGTGATTCCTCCCCATCATTAAAGTAAAAGAAACCATTCGAACCAAAACGCAAACAACAAGAGTACACCATGGCAAATCCTAACAACACTATATACCACAAGGACCATGCTGTCAATCATTGTGAAGTAAATTGCCGCAGTAAATACATCAAACTTGCGAATGCTTTCTAATTTAGTTGACATTATGATTTTATTTTGGTAGAATAGGAACAGTAGGAAACAAAAAACAAATCTACGAAATGGAGAGAACATCATGCAGTGGATTAAGAATACATTTGGAACGGTTAAGCCCATAATCGCAATGTGTCATTTTCA
>Ga0123335_1004073_pt1 | contig 19426 bp, 12 predicted proteins | sample BiotimSIPDNA_2_FD_89707 | JGI IMG/M metagenome (GOLD analysis project Ga0123335, IMG submission 89707) | Anaerobic biogas reactor microbial communites from Washington, USA - Biogas_R2 time_0 SIP DNA | ecosystem: Engineered > Bioreactor > Anaerobic > Unclassified | place: Washington, USA...
CCCCCACCCCACCCAAGGTGCCCCGACACCACCCATGGTGCCATCTGACCCATTCGAGCAGAGCTACACCATTTTCAGCCTCCAGACCGGCAACATCATCTGAGTACGAGCACCCCGGGTGCCCGTATCTAAACCGTGTTGTCCTGTTGCAGGGCAAATTCGTCCGACCCCGTCCGACCCCGTCCGACCCCGTCCGACCCCGTCCCACCCCGTCCGACCCCGTCCGACCCCCTCCGACCACGTCCGACCACGTCCGACCACGTCCGCCCGCCATCCTGCTCCGTCACCACCACCCCAACTTCTTCAACTTCCTCGCGCGCACTACATTCAAGGGCGGAGGCCCCCTTACGGTTGGGTGGGCTAAAGCCTTATTTGCAACACTAAAAAATCGCTTTTTTTTTGGAAAATTTCAAGCAAGAATCATGCACAATCATCGACAAACATCGTCAATCTTCAAAACTCACAACCCATTAGGTAATCCAAATGATTCTTGATGATTTCAAGCGATTAGCAGACTATTTTTCCATACATATTTGAGTACGAAATAAAAGTATTCAACTTTTGACTTTGAACTCCTTGGCTTCCGCCACTGCCAGACCCAATCCGACCCCGTCCGACCAGTCCGACCTGTCCGTGCTGTCCCAGCCAAAACACCTGAACCCCCGCCAAAAATCTGAATCACCAATTATTCGTGCCCATTCATGTCCATTCGTGGTTCCCAAACAAACCCTAGAACCGAAAATATGTTTTTGAGTTGATTTTGCGTTGATTTTATGGGCAACAAACGCATATTATCAATACGATTTGTGGCATTTGTGTTTTCACCCAAAAATTTGGAGGTTTGAACCATGAGATTTTCGGTTGCGCTTTTGTCGCTTCTCGCCGCATGCAGCCTGTCTTTCGGACAAGGAATCAAGTACGAAAAGGTTATGATATTAGGCAATAGCATTACCCATCACGGACCATCTAAGGCGGTCGATTGGGCAGGCAACTGGGGAATGGCAGCTTCCTCGATCGACAAGGATTTCGCCCATCTGCTCAAAGACAAGTTCACCGAGGCAAATGACGGCAAAGCACCCGAAATGTTAATCCGAAACGTATCTACCTTTGAGCGAAACCATGCGACCATGGATATCGCCAAAGATTGGAAGCCTTTCATCGATTTCAAGCCAACCGTGCTAATCCTCGCCATCGGCGAAAATGTCCCCAATCCCCAAACCCCCGAGGCACAAGAGGCATTCCTCAAGGCGCTGAAGACCGTACTTGACCTGTTCAAGGAAAATGGAAATCCAAAGCTCTTCGTCCGAAGCTCATTCTGGCCTCATCAAGTCAAGGACAAAATCATGCAGGAAGCCTGCGACTACTACGGAGGTACCTTCGTCAATATCGGCGCCCTGGCGAAAGACAAGAAAAACTACGCACGTAGCGAGCGCGAATACAAACACGCAGGAGTCGCAGGACACCCAGGCGACCATGGAATGGCGGAAATCGCACGACTTATCTGGGAAGCCGTCGAGGAAAATTGACAATCATGCGTACCCTAGCCCTCATCGTACTCTCCCTGGCTTCGATCTCCGCATCCGCACAAGTCCACCTCGGAGGCGGAGGAGGATACCCAAGACTCGTCCAACTCAACGACAAATCCTGGCTACTGGGCTACGACAACGGGAAAATACAGGTCAAAAAGTCCCTGGATAAGGGAAAAACCTGGACAAATCCAGTCCTCGCATCGTTCCACGATGACGCAATCTGCGCAAATGTGGACTTCTTCCAACTTCCCGACAATCGCGTCCTTTGCGCTTACCGAACCATCGGAAAGCATGACAAAAATCCGCTACTCAGGGGAATTTTCTGCTCAATTTCAGAGGACAACGGAGCGTCCTGGAAACCCTACAATACCATCGTCAGCAATACTGAACCGGGCTACGACGCAACTGCCGTCAAGCACGCCCTGTCGCAAGGCTACAACGTCGGATTCTACGAACCCTTCATGGGCATCATCGACGGCAAGATCACGGTGATGTACGCGGACGATTTCTCGCCGATGATCGAAAATGTCCACGGCAATCCAAGCCTCAACTACAAGTGCCAGCAAATTGTCTCCAAGCAGCTTGTTGGCGACAAGTGGATCAATCCAACGATCGTGATGGACGGGGCGACCAGGAAATCCGTTGGCGGCAACGAGCGCCTTTCCAGGGACGGAATGCCGGTTTTTGCAACGAGATCCGATGGAACAGCCTTCCTCGTCTTCGAAGGAACCTACAGGGACAACCCAAGCACCGGCAATATCCGATTCGAAATCCTTATCGCCTCCTCAAAGGACGGCAAGACCTGGTCAAGCCCCAAGGAACTCTTTGTACCAAGCGGAACAGGAACCAAAGCCAGCGCACCTTTTATCTGCATCGACGGCAACGATAACGCCTACATCTCATTCCAAACCGATGAAGACGCATTCCTGCACAGCAAGCAAACCGGCGACAAAGCCTCTTTCTTCAAATGCCTCTTCGCAGGCAATATCCCAACTCCAATCCCCGACAATATCAAGGACCTGGTCTCGCCAGCCCAAAATCCATTTAACCTCAAACCCGGCGAAGTCGCACTCTGGAATTGCCTGGCTGATCTCGACAACGAGATCTTCTGCCTTGCGGCAATCCATCATCTCGGATTCCAGCTCCTGAAGTTCCCCGTCCCGCAAAAACCGTGACTCGTGCCGGTCAATACCGCTATCCATAGAAAATCTTTCGATTCAAGATAAAGTATAATTTCAGACTGAGACAACCCAAAAACAAACACTGATTTGAAAGGCGTAGCATGAAAAAACGTAAGATTGGGATTTTGGGGGCGACACGCGGAATCAATTTTGCCATGGACGGGCTGTTTAGCCATCCGGAAGCCGAGGTTGCGGTTATCTGCGATTCGAGCAGCAAGCAATTGCAACGGGTTTCGGAAAAACTAAATGAGGCAGGGATTACTGGCATCCGCTACTGTCAGCATGAATCCGAGCTTTACAGCAGCGACTGCGAATGCGTTGTCATCGCCAATTATGCCAATCGCCATGCGGACAGCGCGATAGCAGCCCTCGAACAGGGCAAGCATGTTTTGAGCGAGGTTCAGCCTGTTCAAAACTTGGCAGAGGCTGTCCGGCTCTGCGAAGCGGTGGAACGAAGTGGAAAAATCTATCATTATGCGGAAAACTGCTGTTTCAGCGAGGCGGCTCTGGAGTGCCGTCGTCAATTCCGCAGTGGCGACTACGGTGTCCTTGTCGAGGCGGATGGAGAGTTTATCAACGACTGTTCCGGGCGTTGGCATCTTTTGACCCGCGGGCAACGCATGCACTGGCGCAATTTTGTGCCGAGCACTTTCTATTGCACCCACGGTCTCGGACCGATTTTTTACACTACAGGCGAACGCGCAGTATCAGTTGCAGGCATGGAAGTTCCCCGCATGCCCTATCTGGCCAAGCGTGGGGCCCGCAGCGGGTCGGCATCCTGTTTCAACATGCAGCTTTCAGGCGGTGCGATTGCCAGGATTATCATGGGCAACTACAAGCATCCATACCGGTCTGCCTTCAGGCTAATCTGCGAAAAAGGCTCTCTGCTGTATTCTTCTCGAGATAAACTTCAGCTAATCCGTGAAGAACCTGTCGGTTCAGGGAAATTTGCCTGTTCGGAGATTCAGCCCCGCAGTTCCTACTGGTCTGAACGCTACACGGCATCGCAATCCACCGATATCGCTTACATGCTTGATTTCTTCCTGAATGCGATATCGGGGGATCGCAATGCAATCGCCATGGGGATTGACGTGTATTCGGCACTGGACATGGCCATTCCCGGCTTGCTGGCATATCGTTCAATTCTGAATGGCGGCAACGTCGTCGAAATCCCGGATTTCCGTGACCCTGCTGTCCGCGAACAGTACCGCAACGACATTGCCTGCACCGACCCGGATGTTGCCGGCGACCAGCTGCTGCCATCCTGCTCCACCTGGCAAGGAACCGTGCCCGATGAGGTCTACGAGGAAGAAGCCGCACTCTTCGAAGAAGCGATGAAAACACAATTCAAACTGGGCTTTTATTAAAAAACCAGCAGATCGGGGTTTTGACAATCGGTCAGCCCCGTCGCATTTGACGCCGGGATCGTCTTTTTACTTTCCCGCTTGGTTGGGTTTTAGGACCGCATCGAGTCCAGGGTCGTTTTGCGCTCCGTTCTTGAGCGCGATTTCATACCATTTTCGAGCGTCATCGATCCTAGCCGGCTTTGACGTCGCCATAAGGATTGCCAAGCTAAAAGGCGGCTCCGGATCCTTTGGATTAAGGTCATGCGCCTTGATCAGCTGCTTTTCTGCAGGTTGCGTCCAGCCCAACGTCGCCAGCGCCATCCCGTATGTTTTCGCCATATCGGCATTCTTCGGATTCAACGCCACGGCGCGTGCCATCATCGACACGGCCCAATCGTGCTCGGATTGGCGAATGAGCGCATAGCCAAGGGCGAACAAGGTGTCCGGATCGTCGGGATCGGCCCTGAATGCCTGTCTCAAGTACTTGATCGTATCCAGGTCATTGCCTTGGTTTGAGGCGATAATTCCCAGTCGTTGCAAGGCAATTGGGTGATCTGGACTCAATTCCAGGACCTTGGCGTAGTTCCATTGCGCAGCTTCGATCTTGTCTTGCTTTTCGGCATCGATTGCCTGCCTCAGGAATCCTTTCAGGACCGCTTCCTTTTCACGTTCGCGGCGACGACGTTCCTGAATCATATCCGGACCGTCGTTTTTGGCCGTTGCCTGCGGTGTGATTCCCGGCAATGCTGTTGGATCTTCAGCAGGAACAGGTTTCTGGTCTGCAAGTGCGATTTCCAGGGCTTTTCGTTTTGCCTGTTCCTGCCTGAGCCTATGTTTGAGTTCCTCGATCTGTTGATTTGCGCCTGCTCCGGTTGTTGTTATTCCTGTTCCCGCATCCGCCTCCTTGAGTTGTGTTTCGAGGACGATGATTTTTTGCATTGCCGCATTGAGTTTCAGGTTGGCGTCTTTCAGTTCTTCGGAGCGTTCTGCGAGTTCCTTGCTCATTCCGTCCGCTGCGGATTGCTTGACCCGTTGTGTTTTCACATCGTCAGTCGCCAGAGCCAAAGCTTCTGAGGCTTCGCTTCTTGCCGCCTCGGATTTAGCCAATGAGTTTTTCGATTCTGCGAGTGACGCATCGGCCTCGTCCAATCGTTCTTGGAAGGCGATCAATTTATGTCGCGCCTCTTGTAGTTGCTTGGTCGATTCGGCGTCGCCCGCCAGTGCCTTTCGCGCCAATTCCGCCATGCCGCCCAGTGATTCGCGCAGGCGAGTTTCGGTTTCAGCGGGCAGGCCAAGCTTCTTCAATTCCTCGTCAAGCGCCCGATAGACATTATCCACGCGGTTAGCTACCTCGGCATCGTCCTGTGATTTTACTTCCCGCAACGACTTCATCTCGGCTTCAAGCAACGCCACGCGTGACTGCAACTTGTCCTTCTCGCGCTGATGCATCAGGGACATTTCAACAGCATCTTCCTTCGCGCTCCTGTTTGCCTTGGCTGTCGCCAAAGTCTGCTCCAGCACGTTCACCTCAGCCGCAAGGCGATCGATCTGCTTCTTCTGCCGCTCGATCGTACGGAGATTTTCGACGCTTTGCTTCTGCAGCCTCGGCAAGTCCTTCAAGCTTGATTCCTGTTCACGGGTCAAATTCACCTGGACATCAAGCCGATGTTCCAGATTTGCGATTTGCTTTTGCGACTCTTCGTATTTCCTAGTCACGTCAATCAATTGCTCACGCATCAACTGGTCTTCGCTCTTCCGTACGTCAAGTCCCTGACTTCTGCTGGTCATTTGATCCGCAAGCTTGATACTTTGTTCTTCTGCCAAAGCCAGCTTCTTACGTGTGTTTTCAAGCTCGCCCTTGACCGTGACCAACTCCTCGCGACCAAGCAAAATCTGCACGCGATTCTTTTCAGCAGCTTCACGCAAAGAATTCAATTCCTCCTCCAGCTTCGAAACCTGACTTTCCGATTTCGAACCACCTTTCTTTCTCTTGTTTGACAACGATCGGTTTCTCTCAGTCAACTTTTGAATCTCACGATCGCGCTCAACAATCACCTTCTCCAACTCCTCATATCGCTTCTGCAAGCCTTCCTGCTTGTTTTGCAACGAGTCAATCTCTTGCTTGCGGGCTGACAACACTTCGCGAACAACCTTCAAGGCTAGATCCAAATCCGTCTTGTCCTGCTGAAGCTTTGCATTTGTGCGCTTTAACAAATCATTCTGCTTCAACAGATTATCGCTTTCCTTCTGGGTCCTTGACAATTCATCGCTCGTCTCTCGAAGCAAGATCCTCGACTTATCCAGTTGCACTTTAGCCTCATCCAATTCCTTTTTATGTGACGCATTGGTCTTCAGCCTCTCATTGACCGCCTCGGCTTCTTTTAGCTTCAATTCCAGCAGCATGTTCTTTTCCTCGGCTGCCTTTCGCTCAGCGACCAAGGTTTTCAGGCTTGCCTCGGCTCCCGCCGCCTTGGCGGCTTCCGATCGTGCGCGCGACAGGGCATCGTTGAGAATTTCGACTTTAGAGTTCAGGGCTCTCCGCTCTTCCGTCAGTTTGGCGATCGTTTCCACATGAGCCTGATTTGCCTCAACCAATTGGTTCTTGGTCATCGATTCCGCCTTGCCCGGCGCGACTTCGGTCAATTGCTGGATAGCCTGCCTGCAGTAGGTGATTCGATAATTGAGCAGTGCGGGATTCCACTGCGGATTTCGTCGTTGCACGGTAACAAATATATCCAACGCATCCCGATAGAGCTGCGCGGCTTCCAGCTCATTGTTTTCGGTGCGCGCCTTGTCAGCGGCCTCCATTTTCACATAACCCTTCATCCATATCGAGCGGATGGCGTCATTCGCCCAAATGCACTGAGAGCACAACAAGACAACGGTCAAGACAACCAGCATGCCATTGATTTTCTTCATCTCGCACTCCTAAAAACCTATTTCAAAATCTCATCCAGTGCAGGATGGCGTGGATGTCCTGCCTCGATTGCTCGCCGGTAGTACTCCTTCGCCTCCTTCAAGTCAACATTCGCCCCTGATGCCTTCACAAGCGCCAAGGCCATCAAACTGTCCTTGTGCCCCTTGTCAAACTCCAATGCCTTCAGAAAGCAACGCTCGGCAAGACCATGGTCGCCCGATGCCAAATAGATCGTTCCCAAGGCAAAGCGAGCATCCGCCGAACCAGGGTCGCTCGCTACCGCCAAGGACGTCAACGCCAAGGCACGATCATTCAAATTCTGATCCAAACTCACGCGACCCAACATCACAAGCTGGTTCGTTTGAGGCTGGATTCGACTGAAACACCGATCCATCAACTCCTTAGACTGAACAGAATCGTCAGCGTTCCAATACCAAAAGGACGCACGCAATGCCGCCGCCATATCGTCCGCATCCTTGTTGTACAGCAGATGCCAGTACCGGGCCGCACTCGCAGCATCCGCCTTCTTCTCGGCCTCCAACGCCTGCGCCTGGAGTCGCTCCTTGTTTTCGCGGGCGACCTGACGCTCTCGTTCCGATGACTCGTACCCGCCAACCCTCTCTTGCAAACGCCCCACAAGCACCTGCAATTGGTCATTCTCAGCCTTCAATGCATCTATCGCCTTCCCCTTCTTTGCCCAAACGTCAGCGTCTGCCAACTGGCTCAGCAGCGTCTTCACTTTCTCCTGCTCAACCTTCAATTTCCAGGATAGCTCGCGCATTTGCTCTTCCTGAACACGAATCGCCTCCATCATCTCCTGCTTCTCCAATAGCAAATCCGCAATCTCAAGCTTCGCACGCTCATTCTCGGCATCCTGTTTGCGACGGCTCGCCGACTTCAATTGCTCTATCTTCAGCTGGGTCTCCAAACGCTCCAACTCGCTTTTCAACAACGAAACTTGATCAGTGATGCCAGCACCGGCACTCCTTGAACGCAAGGATGCCAATTCCTCGGACAAACGCTCGTTCTTCTCAATCTCAACACGCAACTGACGCTTCAAATCCTCAACACCCAACGTCTCTATCGAACCCTGAGTCCGCAACTGAAGCTCGACAAGCTTCATTCGGCAATCCGCAAGACGATAAGCGATCATCTGAGGATTCCAATGGGGATAGTCGCGACGTATCCGATCCAACACGGCTATCGCCTCGCGATACGCGGCGGCAGCACTCGCCGGCTGACCGGCTGAACTCAAGGATTCAGCCTGGCTCATCTTCAAATATCCGTCCAGCCAAGCCTGGCTGACCTTCGAATCCTTCTCTTCGCCAAAGAGACTGGCGAAAACTAGGCAAATAAGTAAAACTATAATGTGCTTGGATGACTTTTCCATGATAATACTACAAAGGTATCTCACACTCAAAAATGGCAATAGGGCAAATTAGGATTATATTGTTGAATTCTCCACAGATCACGCCATTTTACTAACGTAATTCAAGAAAGTCGTTTCACAAACTAACGACGCAAAAAGGAGCGAGAATGGAACGTTCGGCCATTATTAAAGATTTCGAAGATACGGGTGCCTTGCTCAAAGGGCATTTCCTGCTCAGAAGCGGCTTGCACAGCGACCAGTATTTCCAGGCTGCATTGCTCCTTCAGCACACACTGATCGCCGCCAAGCTTTGCGCCGTCTTGGCGGAACCCTGGCAAGGAAAGGGCATAGAGACGGTGATCAGCCCTGCGGTGGGCGGAATCGTCGTCGGCCAGGAAGTCGGTCGCGCCTTGGGCGTGAATGCCATCTTCGCCGAGAAGGACGACGACTCCAACCTGCTTCTTCGCCGCGGCTTTTCCCTCAAGCCTGGTGAGAAGGTATTGATTGCCGAGGATGTCGTGACGAAGGGCGGTCGTGTCCAGCAGACGATCGACTTGGTTCGCGAGCATGGCGCCGAACCTGTCGGCGTAGTCGTGTTGGTTGACAGATCCGCTGGCGACGTCGATTTCGGCATCCCCATGAACGCGCTTTTGAAACTCACTCTTCCGACTTATCAGCCCACCGAATGCCCGATGTGCAAGAAGAACATCCCTATTGACAAGCCCGGGTCAAAATAAGACACCACATCAAATTCGCTTACAGATCGAAGACTTATGTTACAATGGATCATGAAAAAGATTTTCGGCAACCGGAATGCCCGGGTGCTGAAAAAAATGCAACCGCTTGTTGATCGCATCAATCGGTTTTATGCCGAATACCAATCCTTGACGGACGAGCAACTCAAGGCGAAAACCGTCGAATTCAAGGAACGCCTCAAGAATGGCGAGACAACGGATGACATTCTTTGCGAGGCATACGCCGTCGTCAAGGACGCCTGCCGTCGCCTGGTCGGCACCCAAGTCGAGGTCACCGGACACATCATCACCTGGGACATGATTCCCTTTGACGTCCAATTGGTCGGCGCAATCGCGCTCCACCAGAACAACATCGCTGAAATGGCAACTGGTGAAGGCAAGACCCTGGTCGCGATCATGCCGCTATACCTCAATGCCCTCACAGGACGCAACGTCCAGCTGGTAACCGTCAACGATTACCTCGCAAGACGTGACTCCGACTGGATGGGACACGTGTTCAAATGGCTCGGGCTAACAGTCGGATGCATCCAAAACAGCATGCGTTCCGATGAGCGGCGAGAACAGTACAACTGCGATATCACGTACGGTACCAATAGCGAATTCGGCTTTGACTACCTCCGTGACATGGGCATGGCTTCAAGCAAGGAAGAACTCGTCCAGCGAGATTATTTCTTCGCCATCGTTGACGAAATCGACAGCATCCTCATCGACGAGGCCAGGACGCCGCTGATCATCGCCGGTCCCTCGAAAGTCTCGACCCACATGTTTGACAAGCTGAAGCCTTCCGTGGCAGAACTCTATCGCCGGCAGATGAAGCTGATGGGCGAATGGGTCCAAACCGCAAAGGACATCCTCGCCAAGGAAGACAGGACGCCTGACGATGAAGACGATGCCTACATGCTTCTGGCCAAAGTCCAGCTCGGCATGCCCAAGCACAAGCAACTGATGAGAATGATGGAAGATCCATCGATCAGAAAGGCACTTGACAAGAAAGACCTGGAAATCCATAGCGACAACAATCGCGGACTCCTCCAACGCGTCAAGGATACCATGTACTTCGCCATTGACGAGAAAAGCCACGAGGCCGACCTCTCGGCAAAAGGACGCGAATTCCTCAGGCCAGGAGAACCTGACGCTTTCGTCATCCCAGACCTACCGACGATTTTCTCCCAAGTCGATGCCGATGAGTCCATCGATGAAAATGAAAAGCTGGAAAAGCGGCGTCAGGCACAAGAGCTGTTCGACCAGAAATCCGAGGTCATCCACAATATCTCCCAGCTCCTCAGGGCATACTGCCTCTTTGAGATTGACGTGCACTACGTGGTCCAGGACAACAAGGTCATCATCGTTGACGAATTCACGGGCAGGCCGCAGCCGGGAAGACGATTCTCCGAAGGACTCCACCAGGCGCTCGAAGCAAAGGAAGACGTGCAAATCGAACGCGAAACACAAACACTCGCTTCGATCACCATCCAAAACTACTTCCGCATGTATGAAAAACTCGCCGGCATGACCGGTACGGCGGAAACGGAAGCAAACGAATTCAAGAGCATCTACAAGCTGGACGTGGTCGTCGTCCCAACAAACAAACCTTGCCAAAGAATCGATTTCAACGACAGGGTCTATAAGACGCAACGGGAAAAGTACAAGGCGATCATCGATGAAATCGTCGAATGCAATCAAAAAGGCCAGCCGGTACTGGTTGGTACGATTTCCGTTGAAGTTTCCGAATTGCTTTCGAGGATGCTGCAACGCCAACGAATCATGCATAGCGTCTTGAACGCCAAGCACCACGAAAGCGAAGCGGAAATCGTCGCCCGCGCAGGACAAATGGGTGCGGTGACCATCGCCACCAACATGGCTGGACGTGGTACGGACATCAAGCTTGGCCCCGGAGTCAAGGAAGCCGGCGGCCTCCATGTCATCGGTTCCGAACGCCACGACTCGCGTCGCATTGACCGTCAGCTCCGCGGACGTTGCGCCCGCCAGGGCGACCCGGGATCGTCACGATTCTACATTTCCCTCGAAGACAATCTGATGAGACTCTTCGGTTCCGATCGAATCGCCGGAATCATGGAAAAACTCGGTCTCCAGGAAGGCGAAGAACTGGAGCATAGCCTCCTGAACAAAACAATCGAAAACGCGCAGAGACGTGTCGAACAACAGCACTTCGCAATCCGAAAGAGAACCCTGGAATACGACGATGTCGTCAATAAGCAACGAGCCACCATCTACGAGCTCAGAAAGCAAATCCTCATGACCGACGACCCCAAGAACCTGGTTCTCGACTACGTCTATACCGCAATCTCAGACCATGCCGAAGCGGCTTTCGCGTCACGTGTCAAGCGCGAACCTGTTGACTACAGCGACTTCAAGCACTGGCTGATGAGGACATTCCCGATCCTCTTCCCGGACGAGCTTTTCGACCACCAGTACGATTCGTCTGAGGCCCTCTCCAAGGCTATCATGCAACGGATCGAGCAGGCATTTGCCCTAAAGGAACAGCTGGAAGGCGAGGATGCGATCGCATTTGTCGAACGCTACATCATGCTTCAGGCCATTGACGATCTCTATCAGGATCACTTGTACAACATCGACTCCTTGCGCCAGGGCGTTTCGCTCCGCTCCTACGGTCAGCGCGATCCGCTGGTGGAATTCAAATCCGAGGCATACAAGGTCTTCAACGACTTAATGGAGCAAATCAAGAACACGATCTGCCAAAGCGTCTTCCGGTTCAGCATCAGGTCTGAAGAGGATTTGCCACCACAACCCAAGCAGCGTGAAATGCAGGAAATCCACCATGGCATGGGGCAATTTGAAAACGATCCCGACCAGCAGTTAACTGCCCCGCCACAATCCAACATCACGGTTCGCCGCCAGCAACCCAAGGTCGGACGAAACGACCCCTGCCCTTGCGGCAGCGGTAAAAAGTACAAGCAGTGCTGCGGACGGTAATCTCCCGAACTGGTTGCGTTGACGCCCTCCTCTCCAAGGGATTTATTGCGCCGGCACCAAGGGTGCCAGAAGCATGTTGGGCGAGGGCAGAAGCACCGCGTCCAGGAATTTGACGGCGGGCTGACCCTTGCCTGGAATCAACTTGAACGTATGCTTGCCCGCCTTGAGGATGTACGGGACGTTGACCTGCCCTGAATAGCTATTGGTGCCGAGAAACCGCCAATGTGGCTCGTTGAACGTAGAGCCGTAGTATGTTATTCTGACAGGAGATTCGTCGCCATAAGCCTTGGAGAGGTTTCTTGGTGGATGTCCTTCGAATTGAGCGAAGAGGTAATAATCGTCGTCCTCGGGGACATTGAAGGTCAGGATGGCTGAATTTTCTTCATGCTCGATGGTCGCCTTGACGATTCCTTTCCGGTCTTGTTCCAGGAGTTTCTGTTCTTGGGTCGCATCGACGGTGACTGAAACTGGCCTTGACGAGCCATCAGGGATTCTCACGAAGACATGTGCGTGATAGACTCTTGCGTGCTTGAACTTGGTTCTATCGATCGTGACCTTCAAGGCGACTGGTTTTCCCGGGTTTACGATTCCCTGGCTTGGGGTCACAACTAGGAACTGGTTTTCCAAGTTTACGTCAATCTTGAATGGAATTGGTTTTTCGAGGGAGGCGTCAGGTAGGATTTCAATGGTCTTGGGCGTGTAGTCCGGTCCGAAATCGATCCGTTGGACATTGGTTGTGAATGGAATGATCCTGAATGGCAGCGGCACGGCATCGTCCTCCAGGAACGCGCCCATGTTTGGGTTTGGCACCGGGGTGAAATTGGGGATGTTGGTTCCTCTTTTCGTTCCGAACGAGCCTGGCTTGAGGGTGAAGTCATCGCTATTTTCAGCGGTAAATTCCGGGATTCCGATGATTGTGTTTTGATCTTGCTTGAACTTCGAGTTTGCGACAAGCTTCAGGTCTTCAGCGGTTTTCTGATTGGATCCCAGGAAATTGAAGTCGCTTTTCGAATGATATACGCTCCACAGCCCGTATGACCAATACGATGCCTTGTTGGCCAGCAAGTTGTTGAGGATAATCAGCTTGGCGAGCCCAGGATAGCGCGAGTGATCCCTGCCGTCACTGCCGCCTGCCATCGAAATCCCGCCACCCGTCAAAAGGGTGTTGTTGAAAAGGAAAACCTGCCCTTTGCCCGAATCCGAAAAGTTGTTTTTGACGGTTGCCCCTATGCATCCATAGACGTCACCTAGATTGGTGATTAGGTTTTGGAAGAGGTATGAGGGACCGATCAGGCAGGGCGCCGTCGAAACTCCGCAGAGGAGTTGTTCAGATTTGTTGTAGAAGAATCTGCAGTTGCTTTGCCCGCCATCCAGTTCCATGCCATCATCGTTACCCAATGCCAGGAGATTTCCGTAGATTTCCGCGTCTTGGTACGCCGAGCCTGTATTTTGGCCATTCCCCCATCCCTCAATGGCGTCGTTCCAACGGGTATGGTCTGAGCCGGCGCAATCGTTGAAGCGAATTGTAGCGGCATTGGTTTCGCCGATGTAAATGGCATTCGGTCCTTCAGGATGGGAGTGGAACCAACTGCAGGACGTGCCATTGGGATCGTGAATGTAGTTCTTCTCAATTAAGATGTGATCGACCGTATGGATGTGGAGACCCGCATCGTTGTTGACACGATGCCCATTGTGGAAAAACTTGCCGGCACGACGACCATCCTGAACGCCAATGCGACCAAACCGGGCAATGTCGCAATTTCGAACAATGACATGCTCGGAGGCAACCACGGATACCCCGTGCCTGAACCCGCCGCGAATCGTCAATCCGTCCAAAATCACATGGGACAATCCCTCTATACGGACGACCTCATGCGCGTCCTCACTCCCCTGAAGCACAAAACCAGGCTTGCTTACGTACCTGACATACCCGCTCGGAGACCCGGATTCCATTGCCACAAATTGACCAGGGAAATTCTCCGGACCGATTTCAATGGTTTTTGCCACGGGGACATTTGCATTGAGCGTACTGAAATCGGCGATTTTCTCGTAGGTCTTCCCATTGTCGTTTACAGTGAGTTTCAGTTGGTACTTTGAATTTTCGTCAAGTTTGACGATTGACCCTGCCGCCGCCCTGTCGCCATAAAGGAAAGCGAGCGGGAGTGCCGGCATCCAGTTTGGATCGCCAGCCTTTCTGTAGCTCAGTTCAGTCTTGAGTTTTGATTCATGGTCAGCCACGAGATTGTTGAGATAAACCGATCACACAGCATATCCTGGAACGACCTGGAAATCCGGCAATTGCTTTTGTTCTGCGTCCAATTTTCCCTTGATGACCGTCATGCCTGTGAATTCGGCTTTCATGCCCATATGCGACTTGCCAGTTTTTGTTCGCAGGAGAAGCTGGACCCTATCGGCATCCCTCGTATCGAATTCCACAGACAAGGTTTTCCACTTGGGGGAATTGCTCTTGGAATTGAGTCGCTCTATTTCCTTGCCCTGCTTGTAAAGCTTGACCTGGATGTATGCCGCCCCAAAGCGAGTGCTGGAAACGTCGGCAAAAAACGTGTAAATCGTATTCTTCTCAAAGTCCGGCAGCAGGGTATCGACATCGCTGTCCCAGACATGATCGCCGATGACCTCAACCAAAACGCCTGATGCCAATGGAGCATGGGACACCGCAGCATTAGTCGCATTGCTCCAGACCGAAAATGGAAACTGATCACCAATGCACAAAACACAACAAAACAACAGAAAACATACCCGAAGTAAACCTGAACGCATTGACAACCTCCGAATTCTATTGGTGTTCGTTCATTGAACCTAAAAAAGCAGTTGGCACTAGCCATTTAGTTCTAATACATTGATATTCAAACAATTGCAAAATTCATGCAATGATATGCAACTTCATTTTGGGCTGTAGACACCAGCCCCAACGGGGCATGACATACCCAGCCCAGGGTAAGCACGCTGGAGGCGTGCGCCACCCTGGGTTCGAGGTTCCCCCCAATAGCCTCAAAGCCCTGAAGGGGCGCGACATAGTTGTGTTCAATGCCGGATGTGCCTTTCATCGTAGCCTGCACCAGTTTCGGGGCGTTGCCAAATCATTGGTGTTTATTCGTGTCCATTCGTGGTTCCCCTAAAAATGCCATGAACATCATCATTGGAATCATGCCGTCAACTGCTTTTTTATGGTGATGGCTCTGAAATGGCTTTTGAGAGCGTTGTGCTAGCCTTCTGCCTGGGCGATGAACATATCCTGCATTTCACGGGAAAGATCCACGAATCGCGTATTCCAGCCGCATACGCGCACCTGCAATGTGGAGTACTTCGCGGGTTCCAGCTGGGCATTCTTGAGCGTTTGAGCGTCAAGCACATTGAAATGGCAGAAGAAACCGCCCTGGTCAAAGAAGGTCTTGACCAATTGCGCAATCACATCTGCGCCGTCGGCGCCCATCACGGCAGAGGGATGGAGGAGAATATCCAACACGGAACCGTCTGCAAAATCCGTGTGGTCGAGTTTTGCGGCGGAAGCCACGAGTGCGGTGACCCCGTTCCTATCCGCCCCGACCGTGGCACACAGGTTTTTCGAGATGACGTCTCCGTTTTTTCGTCCATCCGGGGTTGCCTTGGTGGTTCGTCCGAAGGTATGCGTGTAATCAATTGACCAGCATCCCATTTGGAAGTGGCCACCTCGGGTGTTGGGAGTCGAATTGATGATTGAAGCAACATCTGAGGTAAGTTCGACCGCCAGTTGGTCAGCTTTCGGATTGTTGTTTCCCCACTTGGGCGCATGCTTGATTGCCAGTCTGCGAAGATGCTCCTTCCCTTCCCAATTGCCTTGCACTGCGGCTTGCAGCTCAGCCCAGCTGCAGTGACGCTTCTCGAACACCAGGAATTGGATGGCAGCGAGAGAATCGACCAGGGTTCCCAATCCAGCGCACATCACTCCGCTGGTGGAGTATTTCGTGCCGGCATTTGAGACGTCACGTCCCTTTTCAAAGCAGGAATCCAACGTGCCCGAAAGAACTGGCGACGGATTCACCTGTGACCAAGTCCGCTCGAATGCGCAGGCTCGAGCCAGGGTTTCGGACAATGTCGCCTGAATCTTTGCCTTGCAAAAAGCGATCACCTCTTCGAAGGAAGCGGGTGCGGCGAGTTCCTGAATCGCATACTCCGCAATCTTTGCCAGATTGTAGGTCGCCGACATCGAGCAGCTCAGCTCCTTGCCCATAATGGCTGGCTCGTAGCAACCGATTGGAACGAAATCCACAATATCCTCCAGCTCCTTGCCATGCTTGAGGAACATCGGATACGCAATGTCGTCATTGGCAAAGACGATTGCATTCGTGCCTGCCTTGATGCATTCGCAGGCCTGCTTCATAATCGCGTCTGGCGTATTGGCGTGGATGCGCAACGAGAATTTGGGGTCGATATTCTTCCTTTCGGCAAAGGCTTCCAGGCACAAAACCGTCAAATCGTTGCAGCAATCCGATCCGTCGGCTCGGCGTCCGCCAAAGCAGAAGTTGTTCCCGGCACCAAAATGCTGGCTTGAAAACTTGTCGAAAAAGAATTTGATCAATTCCTTCGCTTGATTTCTGCTCAATCGTCCCTCATCGAGGTCACGTTGGTAGTAGGGGAAGAAGAGTTGGTCGAACACTCCCTGTGATCGCACGTATTCGCCTTCGATTTCCTGCATTTGGTTGTAGATGAACGCCAGTTGCAGCGCTTGCTGGAAGGTTTCCGGGGGATTATCGACCAAGAATTCCAATGTGGAAACGACTCTGGCCGCGTTGACTCGCCTTGCTTCCTTAGCGAGTCTATCGATCGTATTTCTGATGGCCTTGTAAACCGTGATGATTGCCTTGAAGAGGTTATCCGCCTCGCTGTCCTTTGCGTTTTGGAGGCTATTCTCGGCCCGTTCGATGATTCCCCTGATTCCGTACTGGAGAATTTGCCTCCAGCCTAGTGTTGTATGGCTCAGGTCAAGAGTCGGAAAACCGATTGGATTGCCCGCAAACTGACTTGGCGGCACAGTCTTTGCCTCTTCGCGGAACCAGATTCCCTGGTATTTCCACATCAATCGACCGGTAGCGATGTGATCCGCGAACCAATCAAAGGCATCGACCCGAATCTGGGCGTTATTGACCAGCCAGGCGAACATTCCTGCCTTGAGCAAAATTCGCGGCTGGTCACGGTGGCTGGCGTAGTACGCCTCGAGACCCGATTCCAATTCGGGCAAAGGCAAGCCCGTGTCCTGCGCAAAATCACCTTGCCGATACTGCTTGTCAAGCAAATCCCGTACTTGTTCGTATGTGTTCCACATAGTTACCTCTTTACTGAACGTACTTGATGAGTATGTCGAACCAGGGGGATTCGACTCCCGCCTGGATAAGCAACGATATGATCGTCACCACAATTCCAGCCAGCAGCACCCCCACTGCATTGGCAATCATAAACTGTCGCTTCCCCATCCCCAAGGCAAAGGCGCCTGCAGCTCCCGTGTAAGCGCCGGTCAACGGCAACGGAATCCCGATGAAAATCGCCAATCCCCACGTTCCGTACTTTTCAATGCTGGGCTTCAATTTCCTCTGGGCGCGCTCCAAGTAGAGCACGAACAACATGTCGATCCAGCGTATGTGACGCGCCAGGGAAACCAAGGGATACAATGCCAAGTAGAAACACCACCCCAAGACGATATTGGCTAAGACACAGACCAAAAAGACCACTGGCCAAGGCAAAATCTCCTTGATCGAACCTAAAATCCCAACCGGAATGGAGGCGCGAAGCTCCAAACCAGGTATGAACGTAATGCCAGTCAATATGATTATTGCTTTTAACATAACCCCTCCAACAAATGAAACCACGTGGTCAAATGAACGCTCGTGGGAATCGTACGAGGTACGATGTTGTCAGGGTTGAGCACGAGAACAGAGGCAAATCCGCCTGACAAGGACGCCTGCAAGCCAATCTCGGAATCCTCAAATACCAAACAGCGAGGCACAGGAACGCCTACACGTGACGACGCCTTAAGGAATATCTCCGGATCCGGCTTGCACCGAACCACGTCATCACAGGTCAATAAGGCATCGACATATGGCGTCAAGCCTGAAAGAGACATGGCGTGCTCGACGAAATCACGAGGCGAATTCGACACCACGGCAATGACGCGCTTCCCCTTCTGCTTGCTCAAAAACTCAACGACCCCGGGATAGACCTTGGGTTCGAACACCTCAAGGACAAGCTGACGCTTCAACTCTGTGACCTGCTCGGGAGTAACGTCATGCCGACCAAGGCGGCCAATGATCATGGCGCTCATCGACGTCGTGGTACGTCCCATGTACCCGATTTCATCCTCCCGCGTCAAGTCGTAGTCCAATAACTGCTTCAACGCCTTCGTAAACCCCATGACATGGAATTCCTCCGTGGCGAGAAGCGTGTTGTCAAAGTCAAGAAGCAAGGCGTCGTATGGTGTCAAGTCAAGGCGATTCATGGTGATGGATTGTGGAAAAAACAGAAAAATCGTCGCGAAAAAGCGTGAATAAGTTGATGAATTGGTCAAATAGCTTAACTTAAGGTATTATCCTTGCTAATCCAAATTTTGAGATGAAAAAAGGATAATAGGCGAGAATTTTCAGGTGATTAAAAAAAGTGAAGGATAAGGCGATGTCGGCGTTTGACAATGAGAAGTATTTGCATGAGCAGACGAAGCACATTTTGGCTCGTGCCGGCGTGCCCGGGCGCCGTCTCTACATTGAGTTTGGCGGCAAATTGATTGGCGATTTTCATGCATCCCGCGTATTGCCCGGCTTTGATCCCAACGTCAAAATGCGGTTGTTGCAGAACTTGGCGTCTTCCGCCGATATCATCATTTGCGTTCACGCAGGCGACATCGAACGAAAAAAGATCCGTTCGGATTTGGGGATTACGTATGACAACGACGCCATGCGCCTGATTGACGAGCTTCGATCCCGCAATGTTAAGGTCGCCGGCATCGTCATCACACGCTACAACGGGCAGCTTGGGGCAATGGGATTCAAGGAGCGCCTGGAAAAGCACGGCATCAATGTTTACATCCATCGGGAAATCGTAGGCTATCCCAATAATTTCGACCACATTGTATCGGAAAAGGGCTTTGGGGTCAATAAGTTCATTTCTGTGTCCCAACCATTGGTGGTGGTAACCGGACCAGGTCCGAACAGCGGCAAAATGGGCACGTGCCTGTCACAAATCTATCACGAGTTCCATCAGGGACGCAAGGCGCATTACGCTAAATTCGAGACGTTTCCAGTCTGGAACCTGCCCCTGAATCATCCGGTCAACATCGCCTACGAGGCGGCCACGGCCGACCTCGGCGACGTCAACATGATCGACCCG
>Ga0123335_1004075_pt1 | contig 19419 bp, 19 predicted proteins | sample BiotimSIPDNA_2_FD_89707 | JGI IMG/M metagenome (GOLD analysis project Ga0123335, IMG submission 89707) | Anaerobic biogas reactor microbial communites from Washington, USA - Biogas_R2 time_0 SIP DNA | ecosystem: Engineered > Bioreactor > Anaerobic > Unclassified | place: Washington, USA...
ATCGGCGTGGTGGCCACCACCTACCTGCTCAGCCAGATGTTTTTCTCGTTCATCTCCGGCGCGGTGACCGACAAGCTGGGCCGGCGCTGGACCACCACTATCTTTGACAGCCTGGCCTGGCTGGTGCCCTTCTTCTTCTGGATGAATGCCCGGGGCTTTGCCTGGTTCATGGTGGCGGCTGCCGCCAATGGCATCATGCGCATCACCAACAATGCCTGGAGCCTGCTGATGGTGGAGGACGCGCCCAAAAGCAAGCTGGTATCAATTTATTCCTTAAGCACGATTGCCGGGCTGCTGTCCGGTTTCGCGGCGCCGCTGACCAGCCTGTTCGTAGGCAAGAACAACTTGGTTCCCACCATGCGCTGGCTGTACCTGTTCGCCTTTGTGTGCATGGTCATCAAAATCTACCTGGTGCATACGATGACCACGGAAACCAGCCCGGGCGTCCGGCGCAAGGAGGAGCTGCGCGGCAAAAGCGTGTTTGCGGCGATGAAGGGCAGCTGGTCGGTCATCCGTCAGATGTTCACCAAGACGCCGCTGATGTTGGTGCTGGGCATCATGTCCTGTGTGATGGTCATCCGCAGCAGCACGGAAAACTTCTGGCCGCTGCTGGTGACGGGCAAGCTGGGCATTTCCGAGGGCAGCTTGCCGCTGCTGAGCGCGATGAAATCGGTGGTTCAGCTGATTTTTTACTTTATGATCGCGACCAGGCTGAAGCCCCGCTACTTTTTCAGGCCCATGCGCCTGGGCCTGATGATTATTCTGGTCTTGCACCTGGGATGGTATATCCTGCCGCGGGAGCTTGCCCCGCTGGTCTACGCGGGGGTCCTGATGGAAGCGCTGGAGATGAGCATTCTGACACCCTTGCTGTCCAGCCTGCAGATGCTTTTGCTGGATCAGACCGAGCGCTCGCGCATGTTTGGCTTTTCGCTGACATTCTGCCTGCTGGTCACCTCGCCTTTTGGCGCGCTCAACGGCCTGCTGGCCCGCGTGGAACAGGGCTTGCCCATGCTGCTGTCAGCCCTGATGGCCGGCCTGGCGCTGCTGTTGCTGACGCGTTTCCGGCTGCTGGCGGATCGCCAGGGCCTGCTGACGGATGCAGGGGAGGAGACGGCATGAGTTATTTTCAGGAAGCGCAGCTGCGCGCGGTTCTGGCCGGCAAGAAGCTATACCTGCTGGACATGGACGGCACCCTTTACCTGGGCAGCCGGATTTTTCCGCACAGCCTGGCCTTTTTGGAGGCGGTCCGGGCAAGCGGCGCGGACTATCTGTTTTTGACCAACAATTCTTCCCGGGGCACGGACGCCTATGTCAAAAAGCTCAATGCCATGGGCATCCCGGCCGAGGCGGAGGACTTTTTCACCTCCACGGACGCGGCCTGCGCCTGGCTGCGCGCCAACTACACGGGCGAGCGCATCTACGCGCTGGGCACGGCTTCCTTTGTGGCGCATTTGCGCCAAGAGGGCTTTCCGGTGACCGAACGCTATGACGAGCAGACCGATTGCCTGCTGATGGGCTATGACACCGAATTGACCTACCAAAAGCTGATTGACGCGACGCGGCTGATCAACCGCGGGGTGACCTATCTGGCGACCAACCCCGACTGGGTCTGCCCGACGGAGTACGGCTACATCCCGGATTGCGGCTCCATCGCGCAGGCGCTGGAGCATGCCACCGGCCGCCTGCCGCGCTTCCTGGGCAAGCCCGAGCCGGCCATCGCCCGGCTGGCCATGGAAAAGAAGCAGGCGGCGCCGGAACAGACCGTGATGATCGGAGACCGCATCTATACGGACATCGCCTGCGGCAAACGCGCGGGCACATCAACCATCCTGGTGTTCAGCGGCGAGACCACGCCGGAGGTCTGGCGCCAAAGCGACATCAAGCCCGATGTCGCCCTGGCCGGGGTGGAAGACATCCTCCCGGCGCTCAGGGGGGCCAGCCTGAGCAGCCTGTGAACGAACAAGATGAATGATGAGCTTGGTGAAAGGTAAAAGGACAGTGAAGGACAAAGCACAGCCGCCCGAATATATCAGGCCCCCCCAGGAGGCGCTCCGGGCCAGCCTGACGCCCCTGCAGTACCGGGTCACCCAGGAAGCGGGCACCGAGCCGCCCTTTGACAACGCCTACTGGCAGGAGGACCGGCCGGGCATCTATGTGGACATCGTCACCGGCGAGCCGCTTTTCTCCTCCCGTGACAAATACCCAAGCTCCTGCGGCTGGCCCGCTTTCTTTGACAGCCTGGATGAAAAGCGCCTTGTGCAGGTCGAGGACCGCTCCTTTGGCATGCTGCGCACCGAGGTCCGCAGCAGCCTGGGCGACACCCACCTGGGCCATGTCTTTGAAAACGACCCGGAGTCCCCCAACGGCACGCGCTACTGCATCAACAGCGCTTCCCTGCGCTTCATCCCCAGGGAACAAATGGCGCAGGAGGGCTATGGCCACCTTTTGTCCGAACTGGAATAGCCGGTACCTTTCATCCGTCGGCCGGGCAATCGTGTACCTCCATTCACAAGGCCCCGGGCGTTTTCCCGGGGCTTTGCTGATGCTGTATAGCGTCAGCGGAACTCTGTCTCCCAGGCAATGATCTCCGCCTGGGTCGCGCTTTGCATGAAGGCGTAGATTTTCTCCGTGATGCTGTCCGCCTGGCCGGCGTCAAAGGCCAGCGCCGCGATGGCGATTTCCAGCAGGCAGTGCGTGTCCTGTTCCCCGGCCTCCGCTACGGTGACATTGAAGGTCTTGCGCAGCCGGTGCATCAACGGGCGGATGAGGGAGCGCTTGTCCTTGAGGCTGCGGCACCAGGGCGCGCGCAGCCGGGCATTGATGTAAATGATCAGCATGGCTCAGGCTTTGTCATTGATGTCAAACACGCTTGCAAAGGCTTCCCGGGCGTCTTCCAGACGCTCATAGGGCACATAGATTTTGTAGGTTTCAAAGATGTCGCCTGCGGACAGGGTAAAGCCGCTGCCCAGGGTGGCCAGGGCATTGAAGGGGATCTCGCCCGCGGCAAAGGCGATCTGCATCGCGTTGCGAAGGCGGCCCGGCAGTTCGCCCAGGAAGATGGGATCATCCGCCTGCAGCGGGTTTCCCTTGGCGCCGCAGTCCGGACAGACCTTGGCAGCATGGGCCCGGTAGCAGGCCGCGCAGTGGTAGCGGTCCGCCGGGCTGCCGTCCTCCCTGGCAAGGGCGACCACCAGGTCCAGGATGACCAGGCCCGCTTCGTCCGCCTTGGTAAAGCGCGGGCATTGGTAGCGCTCCATCACAAGCATCCGGCCCTGGTCATCCCGGGCGGCAGTATGCCCTTGCGCCTTCAGGGCCGAGAGACAGGCCTCCTCCTGACAGTAGATGTCCGGCGCCTGCCCTTTGACCCAGCAGACGCCCAGCCTCATCTCACCGGTGTCAAGGCTGTCATAGCCCGGGGGCACGGGGCTGTCCTTGGGCAGGAACATGCCGATCCAATACTCAAAGCTGCCCGCCCCGTCCAGGCGCATCAGCCCGATATAGCTTTCAGCCTCGGGGAAGGCGTCCGCCCAGGATGCGTCAACGAGCCGCTCCAGGGGCTGGAAGCGCTCTTGTTCAAACCATTCCTCCCATTTGTGCGCGAAGCTCCCTTCCCTGCGGTCCTGCTCGCCATAGCGCAGGCCGACAAACCGGCTGGCCGGCGCCTGCTGGGTGTATACCTTGATGATCTGAGCCATGCGCTCCTCCTTTATGATCGGTTTATCCCAATACAATTTTGTCGATCGCGCGCAGCTCCTCCGGGGTGAAGGGCGCGCTGTGCTGCGCCCCCGCGCAGTCCTCAATCTGGCTGAAGCGGCTGGCGCCGATGATGACCGAGGCGGTCACCGGGCTGATGTGCAGCCAGGACAGCGCCATCTGGGCCAGGGTCTGGCCACGCTGGTGCGCGATGTCGTTGAGCGCGCGGATCTGCTCCAGCTTGCCGGTGGTGATCTGCTCGGCCTTGAGGAAAACGCTGGCGCCCGCCGCGCGGGAATCCGCCGGAATGCCCTTCAGATAGCGGTCAGTCAGCAGGCCCTGGTCCAAAGGCGAGAAGGGGATGGCGCCTACGCCCTTTTCAGCCAGCACCTGATACAGTCCCTGCTCCGGACGGCGGTCAAACAGGTTGTAGCGCGGCTGGTGAATCAGGCAGTGAATGCCCATGCCCTTCAGAAGATCCACTGCCGCCGCGGTGCGCTCGGGCCCGTAGTTGCTCAGGCCCACATACAGGGCCTTGCCCTGGCGGACGGCCTGGGCCAGGGCGGACATGGTCTCCTCCAGCGGGGTTTCCTCATCCGGGCGGTGGGAATAAAAGATGTCCACATAGTCCAGCCCCATGCGCACAAGGCTCTGGTCCAGGCTTGCGAGCATCTGCTTGCGGCTGCCCCACTCGCCGTAGGGCCCCTCCCACATGTAGTAGCCCGACTTGGTGGAGATGATCAATTCATCCCGGTGCGCCTTCAAATCCTGGCTGAGCACCCGGCCAAAGGTCTCTTCAGCGCTGCCGGGCACCGGGCCGTAGTTGTTGGACAGGTCAAAATGTGTGATGCCCAGGTCAAAGGCGCCCAGGATCATTTCCCGGCTGTTGGCATGGGGGAAGAGGCTGCCGAAGTTGTGCCAAAGCCCCAGGGAGACATAGGGCAGCTTGAGTCCGCTGTTTCCGACGCGCTTGTATTGCATGGTTCGGTACCGGTTGGCGTTTGCTGTGTACATGTGATGTGACCTCCTGTCGTATCAATTTATCCGCTCATTTGCAGTATACCACCAAAGCGGGTATATTGGACGGGAAAACACGCGCGAGGCGCAAACGGAGCAAGCAATGAAATTTGTATCGTGGAACGTCAACGGCTTCCGGGCCGTCCTCCAAAAAGGCTTTGACGAGGCCTTCATCGAACAGGACGCGGATTTTTTCTGCCTGCAGGAGACCAAGATGCAGCCCGGGCAGGCGCAGTATGACCCGCCTGGCTACAGGGATTACTGGCATTCCGCCCTGAGAAAGGGCTATTCGGGCACGGCGGTGTTCGCGCGGCATGAGCCGCTGTCCGTCGCCTTCGGGCTGGACGGGCAGCACCTGGATGAGGGGCGCGTCATCACGCTGGAGTATCCGGAGTTTTACCTGGTCAACGCCTATGTGCCCAACGCCCAGCCCGAGCTGGTCCGCATCGATTACCGCGAGCAGTTTGAGGATGATATGCGCGCCTACCTGGTGGCGCTGGACGCGCGCAAGCCGGTCATCTACTGCGGCGACCTGAACGTGGCCCATAACGAGATCGATCTGAAGTATCCCCGGCAAAACCGCGGCCAGCCCGGGTTTTCAGACCAGGAGCGCGCCAAATTCAACCGCCTGCTGGAAGCGGGGTTCACCGACACCTTCCGCCACCTTTACCCGGATCAGACCGGGGCCTACACCTGGTGGAGCTACCGCTCAAACGCCCGCGCCAGCAACGCCGGCTGGCGGATTGACTATTTCCTGGTGTCCGGGCGTCTGACCGGCAAGATCAAGGCCGCCGGCATCGAAAGCCAGGTGTACGGCTCCGACCACTGCCCGGTGACGCTGGAGATCGAGATTTGATACTGATGTATTTTTCCTCCAAAAATGCCGCCGCGGCGGCATTTTGTCAATATTGATATAATAAACCTATATCAGAATCAATGCTCCAGGCCCCTTTTTATTTCTTCCATGCCGATGACGCCCTTGGCCAGGCCCAGCGCGACGCGCTGCTGGTACACGGGATGGGCCAGCAGGATATCGTTGGCCGGCGCTGACATGAACCCGGTCTCAATCAGGAAGACCGGCATCTTGGCCCAGTTGTTGCCCACAAACTGGTCGCCTCTGCGCACCATGCCGGTTTTGACGCCGGTTTCCTCCATCATGCCGCGCAGGAGGGCCTCTGCGTACTGCCAGTAGGTCTGCCTGTCGGCCGCAAGGGCGGCATAGGGCGATTTGTCGGGGATGTAGACATACTGCGCGTCCGCGTCCAGGCGCTTGGACATGTTCAGGTGAATGCGCAGCATATAGTGCGCCCCGGCCTGTTCCGCGATATCAGCGCGCTGGTAGTTGGTCAGGCCGGTTTCCTCGTTCAGGCGGGTCATCACCACCTGCGCTCCCATCTTTCTAAGCTCGATGCACAGCAGGTAGGAGATCTCCAGGGCCGCGATGGACTCGCGGCGCAGGGTGATCTTGCCCTGCGCGCTGCCGCCCTTGCTGTACACGATTTTGCTGGAACCCGGCATCAGTTGCTCGCCGCCCTTGCGCTCCACCGGCGCTTGCTGGTGGCCCGGGTCAATGCAGACCACCACGCCTGATAGGGGGCCCTCAGCGGCTGTCTCAGGCAGCTCCGGCGGCACGAACAGGGTGCGCTCCGCCTGCCTGGCCATCTGGCTGCCCTTGAGGCTCTTGATGGTGATGGTGATCAAATCCCGGGCTGAGGCGTTGGGCACCTGCAGCACGCCGCTGAAGACGCCCGCCTCGTCCGGGACAATGGTAAAGCTGCCCTTTTGCATGACCGAGCTGAACTGCAGGGTCAGGGCCTGGTGCCCGGGGGCAGTGAACTGCCAGCCCATCTGCCTGACGCCGGGCGTCAACGCCAGATCGCTGACCTTGCGCACGGCGCCCTTTTGAGGGGAGGGAGTGGCAGGCGCTTTGCCCGGCTTGTAGGTCACCTTGGCTTCAAAGATACGCTTTTGCGCCGGCGTGAGCACCTTGAGGCTTACCTTGCCTTCCGTTTGTGTGTAAATGAGCGGCAGAAAGCCGGAAAAGCTGCCGTCCGGGCTTTGCAGGGTCAGCATGCCCGACTCGTTCCGGGTGCTGTAGCTCAGGCACACAAACTCCCTGTCGGGCACGCTGAAGGCATAGCGCAGCCCTCCTGCCTCAGGGATGAACTCGGCATTGTACCTGCCGGCCGCGCCGCCTTGCGGGACAAGGCCCGCCAGCAGGACGAGGCACACCAACAGCAGCGTGATTCGTTTCAACATACCTGCTCCTTAATCCTCCCAGCGCTTGGCCAGCTCGTTGATCTGCCGGGCCAGCTTGTCCTTGAGCTTATTGCTCAGCCCCCGGCTGTTCTGTACCAGCCTGCTCAGCCTGGCCAGGGCCTGGTTGAGGGCGTCATCGCGCTGCGCGGTCTTTTGGCGCTTGGTCTTCTGGCGGCTCACCAGCGCGCGGCTGCCTGCCTGCTCCTGCTGATTCCGGACCAGGTCCCATCCGTCACCGGAGTAGGGCACCGCGGTGGCAAGGCCGCGCTGCTTGAGCAGGTCCTCAAACTGCAGCGCCACCGCCTCCTCGCCGTGGGTGATGAAGACGCGCTGGGGCCTGGGATTGAAGCTGTCAATCCACTTTAGCAGCCCCTGCTGGTCCGCATGGCCGGAGATGGCGTGCAGCGTGCGCACCTGTGCGTTGACTGCGATCGTCTCGTTGAACAGGCGCACCGATTCGGCGCCGTCGTGAATCTGCCGTCCCAGCGTGCCCACGCTTTGATAGCCCACGAACAGGATGGTGGCTTCCTTGCGCCAAAGGTTGTGTTTGAGGTGGTGGCGCACGCGCCCGGCCTCGGCCATGCCTGAGGCTGAGATGATGACGCAGGGCCGCGTTTCAAAGTTGATCTGTTTGCTTTCCTCGGCCGTCACGCACAGGGTCAGGTCCGGGAAGGTGATGGGGTTGACGCCTGCGCGCAGCAACGCCTGCATGTTCTCGTCAAAAAAGGAAATATCCGTCCGCTGGAAAATCTGCGTGGCCTTGATGGCCAGCGGGCTGTCCATATAGACCGGGAAACCGTCATGCCCCTTGACCATGCCCTTTTCCTTGATTTCCCGCAGGAAGTACAGGATCTCCTGGGAGCGGCCCACCGCGAAGGAGGGGATGACCACGTTGCCGCCGCGGTCAAAGGTTGTCTGCAGCACATCGCTCAGGTCTGCCAGATAATCCGGGCGCGCGCCGTGCAGGCGGTCGCCATAGGTGGACTCCATCACCACATAATCGGCGGCGCTCAGGTACTGCGGATCCCTGATGATGGGCTGGCTGGTGTTGCCGATGTCTCCTGAGAAGACGATCGTTTTGCTGACGCCGTCCTCATCAAGCGCCAGGGTAGCGCTGGCGGAACCCAGCAGGTGGCCGGCATCCGTGAAGGACAGCCGGCAGCCGGGCAGAATCTCCCGTTGCTCCTTATAGGGCAGTGGCTCAAACAAATCCAGCGCGGTTTGCGCATCCTGCTGCGTGTACAGGGGCTCATAGCTTGCCTCGCCCGCGCGCGCTGCCTTGCGGTTTTGCCACTCGGCCTCCATCTCCTGGATGTGGGCGGAATCGCGCAGCATTATGTCGCACAGCATCTGTGTGGCCGGCGTAGCGTGGATGGCCCCGCGGAAGCCCTGCTTTACCAGCGCCGGGATCATGCCGGAATGGTCAATATGGGCATGGGTGAGCACCACCGCGTCCACCTGGCTGGGGTTGATGGGCAGGTCCTGGTTGACGTAGGTATCCCGGCCCTGCTCCATGCCGCAGTCAATCAGCACATGCTTGCCCCTGACGGTCACCAAAAAGCAGCTGCCGGTGACCTCGCGCGCCGCGCCTAAAAACAACACATTCATTTGCATCCCTGCCTTTTCATGTTATGCCATGTGAAGTGCGCCCCTGCGCTCGCCGCTGTCTTCCTCCTGCTGTGTGTACAGCCGGTAAAGCTGATAGTACAAACCCTTGCGGGCGATAAGCTCCTCATGGCTGCCGGATTCCTCCAGCCCTTTGTCCGTCAGCACCCAGATGACATCGGCGTTGCGGATGGTGGTCAGCCGGTGGGCGATGGTCAGGGTGGTGCGCCCGCGGGCCAGGGCCTCCAGGCTGGACTGCACCAGCATTTCAGATTCGTTGTCCAGGGCACTGGTGGCTTCATCCAGCAGCAGGATGGGCGGATCCTTCAAAAAAACCCGCGCGATGGACAGGCGCTGCTTTTGCCCGCCGGACAGCTTGACGCCCCGCTCGCCCACATAGGTGTCATATCCTTCCGGCAGCGCCATGATGAATTCGTGCGCGCCCGCGTGCCTGGCTGCAGCCACGACCTCCTCTATCCCGGCGCCAGGCTTGCCGTAGACAATGTTGTCGAATATTGTGCCTGAGAACAGATAGACATCCTGCTGCACCATGCCGATGTTGCCGCGCAGGGATTTGAGCGTCAAGGTCTTGACGTCCTGGCCGTCAATCAGCACCCGGCCTTCCGTGGCGTCATAAAAGCGCGGGATCAGGTTGCACAGGGTGGTTTTGCCCGAGCCGCTGGGGCCCACCAGGGCGACGTTCTGACCGCTGGGCACCTTCATATTGACATGCTCAAGCACCTTGGCGCCGTCCTCCTCATAGCGGAAGGTCACGTCCTCCAGGATGATTTCGCCGCGCACGTCCTTGAGGTCCTTCGCATCCTTGCTGTTCTTGATCTCAAGCGGCGCGTCCATCACCTCAAAGAAGCGCTCAATGCCGGTGACGCCGCGCTGGAACTGCTCTATGAAGTCCACCAGCCGCGTCACGGTGTTCAGCAGCAGGTTGATGTAAAGCAGGTAGGAGGCGAACTGGCCCGGGCTCAATTGCCCGTGCGATAGGAAAAAGGCGCCCGCCACAATGACCAGCAGGTTCATCAGGCCGTTGAGCAGCCTGGTGGTGGAGTGGAAACCGGCCATGACCTTGTATTGCCGTTTCTTCAGCTTCAGGAAGGTCTGGTTGCCCGCCTCAAATTTCCGGCTTTCCAGCTCCTCGTTTGCGAAGGACTGCACCACGCGCATCCCCAGCAGGCTGTCCTCGGCCTGGGCGTTGATTTCGCCCAGCTGGAAGCGGCAAGCCTTGAAGGTGTCGCGAAGCTTGTGGTTGAACAGGGCGATGGACAGCAGCATGACCGGCAGCGACATGAAGATGATCAGCGTCAGCGCCAGGTTCATCTGCGCGAGGATGACGAAGCTGACCACCAGGTTGATGCCGGCGATCAGAAACTCCTCCGGGCAATGATGGGCGAACTCGGTCACGTCAAACAGGTCGCTGGTGATGCGCGACATGATCTGGCCGATTTTTGTCTCGCTGTAATAGGAAAAGGACAGCTGCGCCAGGTGGGCGAAGAGGTCGGAGCGCATGTCCCGCTCCATCTTGGCGCCCATGATGTGTCCCTGGGATTGCATATAATAACGGCTGCCAGCTTCCAGCAGCAGGAGCCCGATGTAGGTCAGGCCCAATTTGAGCACGATGTCCAGCGTGATGCTGCGAAAATCCTGTACCGCAAGGTCGGTGATCCGCTGGACGATCAGCGGAAAGACCAGCGCGCACACTGTGGTCAGCATAGCGCACAGCAGGTCCATGGACAGGATGTTCAGGTAAGGTTTGTAGTAGGGGATGAAGCGCCTGATCAGCGCCCCGGTGCTGCGGGAATTCTTTCTGGTGGTGCTCATTGATGCTCCTTGGCGTTTATGCAGGGAAAGGTCAATTATCCGGCGACATCATCTGATAGCCGCTTGCTTCGGCTGAAGCGTGCGGTATCAGCAAAAAGGCGGCGTCCTGGGTGAAAAAGGCGTACAGCGTCCGCCCTTCTGCCCCGGCTTCCATCATCGGGTAGCCCATCAGCGCGCTGGCGCTGGCGGTAAAGACAGCGTCCCTTGGCAGCAGAGCTGCCACTGCGGCGGCGGGACGGATGCCCCGGACGGTGGCCTGGCTGCCCTTCAGGGTAATCTGACGGGTGGGATAGGTATGCCAGACGCCGTCGGAAACCTGCCCGGCCTGAAACCCCTCCGGGAGGGGAAAGGCCAGGCCGAAGGCGTCAGCAAGCTGCCGCGCGTCACTGGATTGAAGGGGGGCGATAGGCTTTAGCGGCGCGGCGTCAGCTGCCACCACAAACTCGTCCGTGCGCTTGGTCTCTTCGCTTTCCATCATCACGGAAAACACATAAAATACCGCCATCAGCGACACCGACAGCAGGAAGGCCATTAGCCTGCGAAGCATCCTCACGCGAGCTCCTTCCCCAGGCGTGCGCAGATGGCGGCGCCCAGCAATTCATCAAGCGCTTTGACATCCCCCTGGGCATGCTCATAATAGGCGCGGTAAAAAGCCCGGGCCAGCAACAGGGCCTCCCCTGGCGAGAGGAAGGGCGAGCAGAGCATGTTGGAGATGATGTCCCGCGCGGGCACCGCCAGGTATCTTTGCATACCGCCCTTGAAAGACAGCCCGAAGACGCGCGGGAAGTGGCTGGTGTCGCCGGCCACAAAGATGCGCATGTACTCGCGTGAGAGATCCTCAAGGTAGGTGCGCAGAAAGCCTTCCGGGTCGCCGCTGAGCTGCAGACAGCGCGCCAGGCGCGCGTCATCAAACAGCTCACGCGCCATATCGCGCAGCGCCTGCTCCCGGTGCCGCTCAGGATGCTCAAAACTGTTGAGCAGGAAGCATTTGATCACGGAAAAATCAAGCTTACGCGGGTTGCGCTGGTGCAGCCGCCCCAGCATGAGCAGGCCGCGGTGCACCTCCAGGTTGTCCGGCGAGAGCGCCTCAGCCAGGGTCAGCGCCTTGTGGACTTGGACGGGGTCCTGTCGGGTGCGCGCCTCAAACAGCAATTGCTCCAGGCTCATCCCCTCAAAGGAAGGCTCCCTGCCTTTTCTTCGCAGGGGGAACCTCTTGCCTGCATCACGATTTCTCATGCTGTTATTCTATCATCCCGGGCCATTCTTGACAATGTCGGGACAGGGGTGCTATGGTAATGCCGTGCCTGTGGCACAGGGGTGCTGGCTGTTCGCCGGCTGAGACTGGGCTTTGCCCGGAACCCTTGAACCTGATCCGGATAATGCCGGCGTAGGGAATGTTTTTTCATTTCACCGCCTGTGATCCGCAGGCGGTTTTTTGGTGACCCGCAACCATAGGAGGCAAAATGAAAACCTGTAAAAACCGGCCTGCCCTGGCCACCCGGAAGGTGCTGGAAAGCGCCCTGCTAATCGGCGTCTCCCTGGTGCTCAATGAGATCGCCAGGTTTAATTCCACCTGGATTTACGGCGGCAGCGTCACCCTGGGCAGCATGATTCCCCTGGTCATGCTCTGCTGGCGCTGGGGCACCCGCCAGGGCCTGTTCAGCGCCTTTGTGTTCTCTGTGCTGCAGATGTTTCTGGGCATGAAGAACGTCATGTACGGCCGGAATGTGCTGCAGATGGCGCTGATCGCGCTGCTGGACTACATGCTTGCCTACACGGTTATCGGCCTGGCCGCGGCGCCGCGCAGGATCATAAAAAACGAGCTGGTTGCCCTGGGCGCCGGCGTCGTCATGGTGTGCGCGCTGCGCTTTTTATGCCATTTTATCTCCGGATGGCTCATATGGAACGCGCTGTGGCCCAACGACAAGGGCTTGAGCGGCATGGTCTATTCGCTGCTGTACAATGGCGGCTATATGCTGCCGGAGACCCTCATTGCCCTGGTGATCGGAATCTTGCTTTTTATGCCGCTCAGGCGGTTCTGGCTGGGCGCGGACTAATACTGATTCCAATCTTTATTGCATCGTCGCGCCGGGTCTTTTGTCGCCCTGCCATGTCAGTCAACCTCAACGTAGCTTGGGCTACGCCTTCGGTTTTCTTCCTTGCAGGCCAACAAAATCCCTCGCCGCTTTGGATGCAAACAAGCTTTATATCAGTACAACATCAATGCGACGCTCTTGCCCAATGCCCGCTGCCCCTGGCGATGCCTGTGCGAAAGGCAGGCATGGCCCTGCGGTTTTCTTGCCTGCGCCGGAAACGCTGTGCTATACTGAGCCCATGGACAAGCAAGACGCCGCGCCTGCGGCAGCGCATCCCCACCAGGGGCACCGCGCGCGGTTGCGGGCGCGCTTCATGGCAAGCGGGCTGGAGGGCTTTGCGCCGCATGAGGCGCTGGAGCTGCTGCTGACTTTTGCCATCCCCCGGCAGGATGTCAATCCGCTGGCGCACCGGCTCATCCGGCATTTTGGCAGCTTCAACCGTGTGCTGGAGGCGCCGGTCCGGGAGCTGCGCAGGGTACAGGGCGTCGGCGAGAACGCGGCCACCCTGCTTTCCCTGCTGCTGCCGGTGTTTCGTCTCTACCGCCTGGGACAGGAGGAGCGGGGGCCGGTGCCGGCGGATACCGACAGCCTGATTGAGCGCTGCCGGGGCTTGATGATGGGGGAGCGGGTGGAGCGCTTCTATGTCCTGTCCCTGGATGCCCGCGGCCGGTTGATTACTCATGCGCTGGTCTCCTCCGGGGATGAGGGGGAGACTGCCGTATATCCGCGGCTGATTGCCGCGGAGCTGCTGCGCACCGGCGCCGCAGGCTGCGTCCTGGCGCACAACCATCCCTCCGGCTTGGCGCAGCCCTCCGCCGCGGACCGGGAATTGACACGGGCGCTGCGGGATATCCTCTTGCCGCTGGCCATTGTTTTGAGGGATCACATCATCATCGCCGGGCAGGACGCCTTCAGTTTCCGGCGGGAAGGTTTATTTGATTGAACAGCATGACAAGGAGGAAATATGGCGGGAAACAGACGACTGGGATGTCTGGGCAGATTGTTTAGGCTTGTGTTCTGGCTTGCGGCCCTGGGGGCGCTGGCCTATATCGGGCTGTTTGGCTATTTGATTTTCAAGGAACATACCCTGCCCCGGCCGGGCACCTACCATGCCATCGTGGTGCTGGGCGCCCAGGTGAACCCTGATGGCAGCCCCAGCGTACAGCTGGAATTGCGGCTGGAACGCGCGCTGAGCGCCTACAGGGATCAGCCGATGCCTGTGGTGGTGGCAGGCGCCCGCGGCGTGGATGAACCGGCCACAGAGGCCTCCGTGATGCGTTCCTGGCTGATCGCCCACGGCGTGCAGCCAGGGCACGTGCTGATGGACGAAAGCTCCATGAACACCAGGGAAAACATCAAAAACGCCATCCGCCTGCTGCCGCAGGGCACCATTGACATCCTGATTGTGACCAGCGATTACCATATGCCCCGGGCGCTGCAGATCGCCCGCGACCAGGGGCTAAACCCCTCGGCAGCCGCCAGCCCCATCAAGGCGGAGTACTGGCTGAAAAACCACGCCCGGGAGACCCTGGCGTGGGGGAAATACCTGGCCCAGAAGTATCTGCCCTTCCTGGGCGGCCTGCTGGACAGATTGTCCATTTAGCCCTTGACGCGCATCTCATGCGCCAGGCAGCGTACGAGCAGATGCTGCCGCCGGGGCAGGTCGCCCAGCGCCCACATCAGCTTGGTGACCGCGGCTTCAGTGGTCATGTCATGGGCGCCATAGATCCCCCCGGCCTGGAGGCCCTTGCCGACTTCATAAATGGTGAAGTCGGCCTTTTCATACAGGCACTGCGTGGTCACCAGCGTGATGATGCCGGCCCGGCTGATGGTCTGCAGCTTGTCAATCAGGTTGCGCCGGATATAATGCAAGCCGCCTAGGCCAAAGGCCTCCAGCACCAGCCCGCGGTAGCCGGCGCTCAGAATATGGTCAAAGATCTCCGGGTTGGTGCCCGGCATCATCTTCAGCAAAAAGACCCGCGCGTCAATCGCGGTCGGGTCGCCGATATCGCCCGGCGGCTCGCAGGGTTCATCAGCCCTGTCATCCAGGTGCAGCCCGTCTGCATCAAAGAAGCCCACAGGGGGCAGGTTGATGGAATCAAACGCGTCAAAGCCCAGCGTGCGCATCTTGACCGCCCGGGTGCCATAGATCACTTTGTGCTGAAAGGCGATATACACGCCCGCGCGCCCGGACAGCGCCATGGCAAAGGCCTCGCGCAGGTTGCCCGGTGCGTCGGAATGCGGATGGGTCAGCGGCAGCTGCGAGCCGGTAAAGACCACCGGAATCCTGATGCCCGGCAGCATGAAGCTCAGCGCGGAGGCGGAATAGGCCATGGTATCCGTGCCATGGGAGATAACAATGCCATCCGCTTCCTGCGCGGCCTGGCTCACGGCCTGCGCCAGCAGCTGCCATTCCTCCGGCTGGATGTTGCTGGAGTCCAGCATAAAGACATCCCGCGCGCTCAGCCGCGCAAGCTGGCGCAGGCCGGGCATCAGGTCCAGGATGCCGTCCGCAGCGGTCATCGGCATCAGCCCCTGGTCGGTTTGCTGGCTGGCAATGGTACCGCCGGTGGCAAGCAAGGTGATCCGTGGCAACATCGGGCATGCTCCTATTCTTTGTTTCTTGGGACAAGTATACCATGACCCGCGCCGGGTGCATAGCATGACCGCTTGATTCATCTTGATTCGTCTTGTTTGGCAGTTGATATGTCCGGTCTGAAAATGGTACGATACAACATCAGAATACAGACGAAGAGCACAATTATTCGGCGGCCCCGTGCGTGCGGGCCGGTCCGTGGCGGACAAGCGACAGGGAGGATGGAGTTGGACAGGCTGATGGATGATGCGTTCCGGGGCAGGGGATGTGCTTTGGAAGCTGCCGGGGAGGTGCCCTGCGGATGCTGAGCGACAAAACGCGCCTGACCCTGTTCATAGGGCTGATGATGGCGCTGGTCATCCTTTTGATTATCCTGGCGCAGAGCCTGATCTTTCCAGGATATCTCCAGCGCATCGCGCAGGAGACCATCCTGATGGAAGCGGACGCTTTTTTGAGGCAAACCGGTGTACCGCCTCAGACCCGTGTTTCTGTACAGGTCAGCAGCCTGGTGCTGCTGGAGGATTTTTCGCCTGGCACGGTCTACCACACCCCTTTCACCCGGCTTGAAAACGCGCTTGCAGCGCACTGCCGGCAGCATGGCTTTACCCGGGGGGTGGAGCGCCTCAGCCTGGGCGGGGAAGAGCTTTACCTGATGGCACAGCGCGTGGAGGCGACGACGGATGCCCCGGCCCTGGCCCTGCTGCTGTATGTCAGGATCACGCCGATGCGGTCTTTTTTGCGCTTGCTCAACGCGGTCCTGTTTCTGTTGCTGGCAGGCTTTGGGCTGCTGGCCATCCTGTCCGGCAGGCGCCTGGGGCGCAGGACGAATGATGCCCAACGCAAGCTCCAGCGCATGATCTCCAGTGTGTCCCACGAGCTGAAGGCGCCGCTGGGCATCATCCGGAGCCAGGCTGAGGACATCTGCCAGGGGCAGGCGCCGGATGCGCCCGCCGCGGCCGGGAGCATCCTGGATGCGTCTGAGCGCATGGACCGCCTGGTGGAGGAGCTGCTTTTCCTTTCCCGGGTGGACGGTGAGGTGATCGAACTGAAGATGGAGCCCTTCTCCATCCGGGCGATGCTGGAACGCTGCGTCTGTGAGCTGGCGCCCCTGGCGGCGCGGCGCAAGCTGCACCTGATCACCAACCTGCCTGATCATCTGCCAGATTTTACAGGAGATGAAGCCAACTTGGAGCGCGCTGTGCGCAATGTGCTCAACAATGCCGTCCGTTACGCCCAGCAAAAGATCACCATGTTCGCTTTCACGCTGGAAGACCAGCTGGTCATCAAGATCAAGGATGATGGCCTGGGTATCTCCAAAAAGGATTTGAAAAACGTCTTTGAACGCTTTTACGCTGGGTCTTCGGAGCAGACTGGTGTCGGCCTGTCCCTGGCGCGTGAGATCGTCCGGCTTCACGGCGGCAACCTGGAGGCCCAAAATGATGATCCCGGCACGGTGTTCCGTTTTACGCTGCCCCTGTCAGGCAAGGGCAAACAAAAGCGGCGCCCGCGCCCGGCGCGTCGGGCGGAGGAGTTCTTTGATTCTGTGAAAGAAGATCATACATAAGATGCCGGAGTTTTGTGGATCATCATCACTGCGCGGGCTGCCGGTAAGGAGCAGGTCATGAATATTTCAAGCGTTCAGGCGAGCGGCCTGAACATCAACAATCTGGTGCTGGACATGGGCAATGTGCTGCTGGGCTGGACGCCCCGGGATTTTGCCTTGCGCGCGGCCGGCAGCGCGGCGGACGCGGACCTGCTGTATTGCGCCCTGTTTGATTCGCCGGAATGGGCTTTGCATGACGCGGGGCAGGTGGATGAGGACACGCTGCTGCGGCGTGTGCAGGAGCGCCTGCCGGCACGCCTGCACCGGCAGCTTGAATATTTGATTGACAGCTGGCCGGCCTGGATGCCGCCCATCCCGGGGGCGGATGAGATCACCCGCCGCGCTGAACAGGCCGGATACCGTCTCTACCTGCTGTCCAACGCCGGCGTCCGCTTTCCCAGGGCGCTCAGGGACCGGTCCTTTTACCCGCGTTTTGAGGGGATGATGGTGTCCCATCATGAGCGGATCGCCAAGCCGGATGTGCGGCTGTACCGGCGGCTGTGCGAGCGTTATTGCCTGGATCCCGGCGAATGCCTGTTCGTGGATGATGTGGAAGCCAACGTCCTGGGCGCCATGGCGGCCGGGATGCAGGCCCATCATTTTACCGGCGACTGGCTGCCGGTTCTCGTAAAGCTGGGCTTACAGTAACCAAGATACTTGAACTAACTCATGCTCAATATTCACAGCAGTGAGCGTGCTTAATAAATGAATTCCGAGTCGAAGAATGAATAATGCATCTTTGAAGTAAAGGAGAGGAAGTGTCAAATGATTATCAGCGAAGAGCAAGCCAGGCTATTCTTTAGACTGTGGATTTTTTTGCTTGATTTTGTCAATAAAAAGGCGAAAATCAACAAGAACCTGTACGGGATGCGTTCTCCGAAGGGACTGCCGCTGAGGCCTTTGAGTTCCATTCGGGAGCATCTTTGGCTAAACAGAATCTTGATTGATGAGTTTGTAGAATTGAATCCCGAAAAATTGTCACATGCTGAATTGGAAATCATTGCAGGATGGAAAAAGACGGTCTTTGATTCCTTTGTGGTTTTGCGGCACTTGAAATCAGGATCGATTTTTCTTCCTATAAGCCAAGCTGACAAGGCCTTTATCGTTCGCGGAATACAATCTACCTGGAATGAAATGCTCCAGGGTTCACCATTACCAATAATTGTTGACACAGCCTTGCTGCCCTTTTGTGGTCTAATCATCAGCGACGGTCTTGTAGCAACTAGAAATGTGGTTTTAGTGGGTGGCGCAAAGAAAGACGCTAATCAACACTATAGAAAAATCAAGGAAACAGGGGGCGTTTTAAAAGCTTTCAATATATAATCGATTCTAATGATTCATCTTATCGAAATAAACCAATAACCCGAACCTATCTCCAATCAGGAAGATTTGGTTCGGATTATCGTTGTCTGGTGCCGGTGGTCGGACTTGAACCGACACGGTATCGCTACCAACGGATTTTGAGTCCGTCGCGTCTGCCATTCCACCACACCGGCAGGTGCGTTGAAATCATAAGGGATTCAACGCTTTTTGTCAATGTAAAGTAGAGATTGTATAGTAATATTCGTCAACAAAACTGTCAAATGGTAACCATTTATGCCATTAAAAATCTGTTGTCTGATAAGGCTTCAACGAGCCTCGGGCCAGTCAAATGAATCGTCAACTGCTCATTTTATGACTGAATATTAATCCAGCTTCTTTGACTTTATTTGGTATTGCGTGGGCGTAAATGTTAAGCGTTGTACTTGGCTGTGAGTGTCCCAACATCGTCTGTGCGGTTTTTACATCCACACCGCTCGACAACAGGGTGCTGCACATCGCGTGTCTAAAGGAGTGTGATGTATAGGGGCCTAAATCAATCTGACTGCCAATATGCCGCCACATTGTTTCAAAGTCGCTCCCATTGTGAACAGGTCTGCCAGTTTTCTGGTTCGTTATAATGAACTCGTCGGAAGTTTTATGGCTGATGAGAATCTTCTTTAGCGGCTCCGCAATTTGCACCATCCGAATCCCCGCCTCAGTCTTTGATGATTTGATGATTCCTGGATTGTCTATCGAAGTTCCAGCAATCACGATAGATGTGATAGATGTGTTTTTGATGGAAAATTACGACCAGTTTGACTACTATAAGAAACTGGTGTATATTTGAATACGGACACGGTAAAGTCGCTCCCCCTCTCGAAAGGAGGTGAGGGCGATGACTGATTATGAAATTATTACCCTCGTAATTCGCTGTGTGTAGCTGGTCATACAAATCATCTATACATTCCGAGCAGAGAAGAAATAATCTTATTTCAGTCCCACTTCAACCATTCATTCAACAAAAATAAATGAGGGGGAGTGCCACCGTGTCCGCCTTTGTCGTTGATGAAAAGAGGCGTTTTAAGCGTTCTAAAAGGTAACATTTTAAGGGGGATGGCCAAACCCACCTTGCCATCAAAAAAACGCATCTGGGAGACGTTGATTTCATTGACTTTTTTTGCCCCTAAAAGGTAACGTTTATGCCCTCTTGGTTGCTCCGCCTTTCTCTCATGAGTGCGGCTTTCTTTTTGTTATATTCAACCTTGCTGCACTTGGCACAATATTTTTGTCTATTGCTTGCCTTCACAATTGGCGCGCCGCACCGCTTGCAGCAGTCTGTCACGATATTGAGGCTGCGTTTGCTGTCATAATCGTCAAGAAAGGCGAAATAGAGGGCTTCGAGTCTTTTGTTGCCG
>Ga0123335_1004079_pt1 | contig 19404 bp, 16 predicted proteins | sample BiotimSIPDNA_2_FD_89707 | JGI IMG/M metagenome (GOLD analysis project Ga0123335, IMG submission 89707) | Anaerobic biogas reactor microbial communites from Washington, USA - Biogas_R2 time_0 SIP DNA | ecosystem: Engineered > Bioreactor > Anaerobic > Unclassified | place: Washington, USA...
GGCATCGTGGATTATGCGGAAGCCACGCTGGGCACCAAGTACGGGTATTTTGTAGGATGGTTCATGGCCACGATCTACTACCCCACGCTTGTCAGCGTCCTGGCTTGGGTGTCGGCCAGATATACCTGTGTGCTGATCGGAAAAGACTGGAGCATCGTCGGGCCCGAATGCCTTGCTATTACAGCGTTTTATCTGATCGCCAGCTATGCGCTCAACACGTTGTCCCCCATCCTGGCGGGGAAGTTCCAGGTGAGCACCACGGTCATCAAACTGATTCCTCTGTATGCCATGGCGATCGTGGGAACGCTGTCCGGCCTGGCCAACGGGATGGTCATGGAAAATTTCGCAACGGTCGTGGAAGAAATGGATACGTTCAGCGCGCTGCTCACAGCAGTCTGCGCCACATCCTTTGCGTATGAAGGATGGATCATCGCGACCAGCATCAACGCGGAGCTCAAGGATGCGAAGCGCAATCTTCCCAAAGCCCTGGTCCGCGGCACGTTTCTGATCATGGCCACCTATATTCTTTATTACGTGGGGCTGTCCGGCGCTGTGGAAAACTCCATCCTCATGGAAAGCGGTGAAATGGGAGCGAAAACGGCTTTCGCCAACATCTTCTCCAACTTCATGGGAACGGGGCTGTTCGTGTTCGTCGTGATTTCCTGCCTGGGGACGCTGAACGGACTGATGCTCGCCTGCACCAGAGGGCTCTATGCATTGTCCGTACGGAACATGGGTCCGGCGCCGGACACTTTTAAGCAGATCGACGCCAAAACCAATATGCCTACCAATGCATCGGTCGTGGGCTTGCTGTTTGCGGGGATATGGCTGCTGTATTTTTACGGAGCCAATCTCACAGCCCCTTGGTTTGGCTTCTTCTCCTTTGATTCCTCGGAGCTCCCCATTATCACGATCTATGCCATGTATATCCCGATTTTCTGGGTCTTCATGAAAAAAGGAGAGGATCACGATTTTTTCAAAGGGAAACTGATGCCGGCACTGGGGATCCTGGGATCTCTGTTCATGATCTATGCCGCTTATGTTTCTCACGGGACGGCGATCCTGGCCTACCTGATCGTATTTTTCGCAGTCCAGTTGATCGGCATGTTCTATATGAAAAGGGTCTGAGCAATGGCGTTTACGGAAGATATCGGAGTGGATCTGGGAACCTCCACGGTTCTTGTCTATATCTGCGGAAAAGGCATCGTGCTCAACGAAGCTTCTGTGGTGGCGGTCAATCGGGACAACGGGGAGATCCTGGCCATCGGCGAGGATGCCAAGGGCATGCTGGGCAGGACGCCGGGCAATATTGCGGCGATCAGGCCACTGATGGACGGCGTGATCTCCGATTACGACATCGCAGAGCGGATGCTGAAACACTTCATCAAAAAAGCCTGCGGCGCAGGTCGGTTTTTCAAGCCTCGCATCATGGTCTGCATACCCAGCGGCGTCTCGGAAGTGGAGCGCCGGGCTGTGCGGGAGGCCGTTGTGCAAGCCGGGGGAAAAGCGGTTTATCTGATCGAGGAGCCTCTTGCCGCAGCCATCGGTGTAGGCCTGGACATCTCAAAACCGGAGGGCACTATGGTGGTGGATATCGGCGGCGGAACCACAGATATCGCTGTCATTTCCATGAATGCGATCGTGGCCAGCACTTCCACGAAAGTCGCCGGCGATAAGATCGATGAAGCGATCGCCAGGTATTTGCGAAAAGAACACAAGCTTTACGTCGGAGAGCGGACAGCAGAACAAATCAAGATCAACATCGGTTCTGCCTATCTGCAGGAAGAACAGAAAACCATGCTCTGCAGAGGGCGGGACCTTATAACGGGTCTGCCCGAGGCCGTGGAACTCACGTCCGCCGATGTGCTGGAAGCGATGCAGGATCCTCTGAATGTGATCTGCGAAGCGATACACGAAGTACTGAAAACCGTTCCGCCGGAGCTGGCCGCCGATATCGGGAGCGGAGGCATCGTGCTGACAGGAGGCGGCGCACTGCTGCACAATATGGATCGGCTGATCAGCGTGCGCACGGGGATCGATGTGGTCCTGGCGGAGAACCCTATGGAATGCGTGGCCATCGGAACAGCCAAGGCGCTGCAGAATGTGGCAAGGTTCAGCAATGACTATAACAGCACGTCGGTGCGCAAGCCTTATTGAGCAACAAGCGGGATCGATCCGGAATATCTTCCATGAAATGACGCTTCGTATATGGTACAATAACAAGAAACGTTTGCATGGACGAAAGAAGGGGGGGAAGGAAATTGAGAACGAAGAGAGCGGCAGCAGCTGTGCTGGTGGCTTGTCTGGCCGTAATGATCGCAACGATCGCAGCGGGTTGCAGCCAGGATGCTGAGGAAGAAGAATCCGGCGAAATACAATTGAGTTTCATTGCCGAGGAGTACGTGCTGACCGGCGAAGGAGAGCCCTTTGCGGAGGAAAGCCGGGTCTTGGACACTTCGGGAGACGACCGGTACATGGTGGTGTTGGATGCATTGCGAGAACCGCCCGAGGGAATGATGACTGTTCTGAAAGAAGACTATCACATTCAAAGCGTACGCGTTTCGCTGATTGGCCGGACGGCTATGGTGGATCTTGCATCGGAAGGATTGTCCGGCGGATCCATGGAAGAGGAACTGCTGATCGCCCAGATCGTACGGACGCTGATGCTGAATTTTTCCAATATCGCGTCGGTTCAGTTTACCGTAGACGAGAAGATGACCGACACGCTCATGGGACATTTTGGCGTCGACCGGCCTTTTACGCTGGAACCCTACGAAGATGCGGACGGGACGATTCGATACAGTGTGGAGGTAGTGGAAAACAGCGGCTCCACCTGAGGCGTTTGATCGGCAAGTTTGCCGTATAACAGTACCGGCCGAAGCATGCTTCGGCCGGTTTTTCTTATGAATTGTTCTTCAGATGATCGTTCAGCGCCTGAAACGTTCGGGGACTGATGTCGTGTTCGATTTTGCAGGCATCTTCGTAAGCGACTTTTTCCTCCACGCCGATGCTCATCAAAAAGCTGGCGATGACTTTGTGCCGCCGGTAAATTTTTTTGGCGATTGTCATGCCCGCATCCGTAAGCTCGATCAGCCCTTCGGCATTCATGGCAATGTACCCGTTTTCTCTGAGCCGTTTCGTTGCATAGGAAACACTGGGCTTTGTAACCCCCAGTTCTGCCGCGATATCCACAGATCGGATATAGCCTTTCTTTTCCTTGAGCATGAGCATCATTTCAAGATAATCTTCAGAAGATTTCATGATATTCATCGAGGTTCCCCTTCCTTTGTCCATTATCCTACCATTACGGTAGTATTTTTTCAAGTCATGTTGACAAAATCGGGTGGAACTGGTAAACTTCCCATAGTTAGAGAAGACTAACCTCGCGTCACACACAGTCAGAAGACAGGAGACACTTTGATGAAGACATTGAGAGACATACGCGTAAGAGAACGGGCAAGAGTCCAGAAGCTGCACGGACACGGCGCGTTGCGCAGACGCATCATGGATATGGGAGTCACGAAAGGTGTGGAGGTCTTCGTGCAAAAAGTGGCTCCTCTGGGCGATCCGATCGAAGTAACGGTGAGAGGGTATGAACTTTCCATTCGCAAAGAAGACGCGGCATTGATCGAAGTGACTCAGGAGCGATCACTATGAGTATCAAGATCGCATTGGCCGGCAACCCCAACAGCGGTAAGACCACCATGTTCAACGATCTTACCGGTTCTCAGCAATATGTGGGAAACTGGCCCGGTGTGACAGTCGCAAAAAAGGAAGGCAAGCTCAAGGGCAGACCGGATGTGGTCATTCAGGATCTGCCCGGTATTTATTCTCTGTCCTCCTACAGTCCCGAGGAAGTGATCACGAGAAACTACCTGGTGCGGGAAAAGCCGGATGCGGTGATCAACATCGTCGATGCGACGAACATCGAACGGAACCTCTACCTGACGACACAGATCATCGAAATCGGTGTTCCTGTGATCATTGCCTTGAACATGATCGACATTGTCCGCAGGAACGGGGATGTGATCAATCTGAAAGGGCTGGAAGACGCGCTGGGCTGTCGAGTGATGGAAACATCGGCTCTTCGGGGTATGGGATCCCAGGAGGCGGCGGCCGCCGCATCGGAATTGGCGGGCAGCGGAGAATCTGTCCACATTCCGCCGGTATTCAACGGCAGCGTGGAGCATGCCATCGCCCACATCGAAGAATCGATCCAGGACCGCGTGGAAGCACGATACCTGCGCTGGTACGCCATCAAAGTGTTCGAGCGGGATGCAGTGATCCTGGAAGAGCTGCATCTGCCCAAAGCATTGCAGGAACACCTGGAAGAGCACATCGAAGAGTGCGAAAGAGAGATGGATGACGATTCGGAAAGCATCATCATCAGCCAGCGCTACGATTATGTGGGAAAGCTGGTAGCCCAATGCGTCATTCGAAATATCAAAGCAGGCGGGACTGATTCGGACAAGATCGACCGGATCCTCACGAATCGAGTCCTGGCGTTGCCTCTCTTTGCCGTGATCATGTTTCTGGTCTATTACCTGTCGGTATCCACGGTCGGAAGCCTCGTTACGGAATTTACCAATGAAACCCTGTTCGGAGACTGGATCTACACGCCTCTGTCTGCCTGGCTGGCTCGGGTCGATGCGTCTCCTGTGGTCAGCGGCTTGTTTCTGGAGGGCGTCGTCGGCGGCGTCGGTGCCGTCCTGGGCTTTGTGCCGCAGATGACGATGCTGTTCCTGATGTTGTCGTTGCTGGAAGACGTGGGGTATATGTCCAGAGTGGCGTTTATCATGGACCGGGTCTTCCGCAAATTCGGCCTGTCCGGGAAAAGTTTCATTCCCATGCTCATCGGTTCCGGTTGCTCCGTCCCGGGCATCATGGCGACGCGGACCATCGAGAACGACCGGGATCGGCGGATGACCATCATGACGACTGCATTCATTCCATGCGGTGCCAAGATGCCGATCGTGGCGCTGTTTGCCGGGGCCATGTTCGGCGGATCCGGTCTTGTTGCTGTCTCTGCCTATTTTGTCGGGATCTCGGCGGTGGTCGTATCCGGTCTCATATTGAAAAAGACGCGGCCCTTTGCAGGTGATGTGGCCCCTTTTATCATGGAATTGCCTCCGTATCATAAACCCAAATTATCAAACATTGCCCATACGACCGGAGAAAGAGCCTGGTCCTTTGTGAAGCGCGCCGGTACGGTGATCCTTCTCTCTTCGGTGATCCTGTGGTTCCTGCAGAGCTTCGGGACCGTAGGCGGACGATTGATGATGGTCCCGGACAACAATACCAGCCTGCTGTCTTCCCTCGGTGGATGGGTGGCCCCGTTTTTCGTTCCCCTGGGATTCGGAAACTGGCAGGCCGCCGTGGCCACGTTTACCGGACTTATCGCCAAGGAAAACGTGGTGAGCACCTTCGGCGTCCTGTACGGCTTTGCCGAAGTTGCGGAAGACGGCACCCAGATCTGGAGCCGTCTTGCGGCGGACTTTACAGCGCTGACAGCCTACAGTTTTCTGATATTCAATCTGCTGTGCGCACCTTGCTTTGCCACCATCGCCACCATCCGAAAAGAGATGGACAGCGCCCGCTGGACGCTGGCGACCATCGCCTATATGACCGGATTCGCCTACGGAGCTGCGTTGATGGTGCATCAATTCGGTCTGATTTTGCAGGGCAACGGACTGACTTTCTGGTCTGGGATGGCTTTCCTCGTTCTGGCCCTGCTCCTGTTCCTGCTGTTCCGCCCCAAACCCCGAGTCCACGGACGGTATGAACCTGTTTCTGCTCCTGCGGAGTATCGGGCAGTTTGTCCGGTCGGATGCAAGGGATGTCCCGCCAATCCGGAAAACCGAAAACAGATAGGAAGAAATCGCCCCTAGAGATGTGATATAATAAATCCCGGCGGGACTCGCAGTTCTGCCGGGAGGTTTTATGATGATCAAAGAAATCTATTCGATTGGCGGAATGTCCTGCGCTTCCTGTGCCGCATCGACAGAGCGTGTTACGCGCGCCTTGCCCGGCGTGGCGGAGAGCAGCGTCAATCTGGCCACCCAAAGAATGACCGTGCGCTACGATCCCGAAAAGATCGGAGCCGATGCGATCATCGACGCAATCCAAGGGATCGGGTTTACGGCGGAGCTTCTTTCCCGGGACGGAGAAAAGACCCGGAAAGAAAAGCCGCAGGAGGCACTTTCCGGTGAGATCGGTCTCGTGGGCATCACTGCCGCGCTCCTTCTTTCCGGCGTGCTGCTGTATATATCCATGGGGCCGATGCTCTTTTCGAATATTACCATACCGGACTTCATCGATGTGAACACCCATCCCGTGAATTATGCCATGGCTCAGATGCTGTTGACGATCCCGGTGCTCTTTATCGGTCGAAAGTACTTTGTCAGCGGCTTTCGGTCTCTTTATCACAGGATCCCGAACATGGATTCTCTCGTAGCCATCAGTTGCAGCAGTTCTTTTCTATACAGCCTGGTCATGACGTTTCTGATCACCGACACGCCTCATCACGTGCACCATTTATATTATGAATCGGCAGCGGTGGTGTTGACCTTCGTGATGCTGGGGAAATATCTGGAATCCGGGAGCAAAGAGAAGACGAAAGGGGCGATCCGGAAGCTCATGGAACTGGCGCCGGATACAGCCCTGCTGGTTCGAGACGGCGCGTTGACCGAAGTGCCGTCGGATACGCTGCAGAAGGGCGATGTGGTTCTGGTGCGGCCGGGTGCCAAGTTCCCGGCAGACGGGTTGGTCACCGAGGGGGAAGGAAGCGTGGATGAATCCATGCTCACCGGTGAAAGCATTCCGGTGGACAAGGAGCCGGGGAGTCAAGTGATCGGCGGGAGTCTCAACGGAAACGGCGCTCTCTACGTGTCGATTGCCCGTACCGGAGAAGATACCACTCTTGCAAAGATCATCCGCTTTGTGGAAGACGCCCAGGAGAAAAAAGCGCCCATCGCCAAAATTGCCGACCGCATTGCCGGCGTGTTCGTGCCGGCGGTCATTTTCATCGCCGTGGCAGCCGCGCTCCTGTGGATTTTCCTGGGAAAGGATCTGTCTTTCGCCCTGCGCATATTTACGGCGGTGCTGGTCATCGCCTGTCCCTGTGCGCTGGGACTTGCCACGCCTACCGCCATCATCGTGGGCACCGGGCTTGGTGCGGGAAACGGCATCCTGATCCGGAGCGGAGAAGCTCTGGAAGTGACTCACAGCGTCGATGTGGTGGTGCTGGACAAGACCGGCACCGTTACGGAAGGGAAGCCCCGGGTCACCGAACGCAAAGCCCTGGGCATCGATGAGGACGAACTGCTGGCACTGGCCGCCCTGGCCGAAAACCTGTCGGACCATCCGTTGGCAAAAGCGGTCGTGGAAGAAGCGGAGGCACGGGAATTGTCCAGCGCCATGGAAGTGACGGAATTCACCAATGTGACGGGGAAAGGGATCCGTGCGAAGCTGGGCTACGGCGGCGATCTTCTCGTGGGAAATCTCAAGCTTCTGTCCGAAGCCGGAATCGATACCTCTCCCGTGGAGCCCTTTGCACAGGCGCTTTCGGAAAAGGGCCAGAGTGTGATGTACGTTTCGCTGTCCGACACCCTCAGCGGCGCCATCGGCGTGGCGGATACGGTCAAGTCCACCAGCATACAAGCCATTGCGGCGTTCCAAGAGATGGGGCTTGCCACGATCCTGCTGACCGGGGACAATCAGGCGGCCGCCGCGCACATCGGCCGTGTGGTCGGCGCAGATCGGGTCCTGGCAGAAGTCCTTCCGGAAGAGAAGGCGCACGTGATCGAAACGCTGCAGGAAGAAGGGCACATCGTGCTGATGGTCGGAGACGGGATCAACGATGCACCGGCCCTCGTCCAGGCGGATGTGGGCTGCGCCATCGGCAGCGGCAGCGACATCGCCATCGAATCGGCGGATATCGTGTTGATCAAGAGCGACCTGTACGATGTGATCCGGGCGGTCAACCTGAGTCGACTCACCATCGGAAACATCAAGCAGAATCTGTTCTGGGCATTTTTCTACAATTGTGTGGGGATCCCCATTGCGGCGGGGCTGTTGTACCCTGTCAACGGGATGCTGTTAAGCCCCATGCTGGCGGGCTTTGCCATGGCAGCCAGCTCGATCTTCGTCGTAAGCAACGCACTGCGGCTTCGTACGAAAAATCTGGATCGGCCGGTCCGAAACCGGTCGCCGAAAAAGCGCAGCAAGGAAAAGTCTGTATAAAGCCAGACGCGTGGAGGAGGAATCGTGATGCACGAAATCAAGTGTCCGAATTGCGGAAAAATGTTCACTCTGGATGAAGCCGGTTATGCGGACATCCTGAATCAAGTTCGCAATGAAGCGTTCGATCAAGAACTGCAAAAACGCCTGGTGCTCGCCGAACGAGAGAAACTGGCCGCCGTCGAATTGGCAGAGACGAAGATCTCCGCCGAAATGGGGGAAAAGGCAGCGCATAAAGATGCGGAGATCGCCCGGCTGAAGGAAGAATTGAGAGCGGCCGATCTTGCGAAACAGCTGGCGCTCAGGGAAGCACTCAACGCTGTGGAAAAAGAGCGCGACGACCTGAAACGTGACCTTGCGGCAAAAAAAGACGAGCAGAAACTGCTGGAGGCGTCACTGAAGGAAAAATACGAAACAAAGATCAAAGATCGCGACGATGCCATAGAACGCTTAAAGGACATGAAAGCAAGGCTGTCGACAAAGATGGTGGGAGAAACGCTTGAACAACACTGCGAAATCGAATTCAACAAGATCCGTTCCGCCGCTTTCCCCATGGCGTATTTCGAGAAAGACAACGACGCAAAAACCGGCAGCAAAGGAGACTACATTTTCCGTGAAGCGGACGAAGGCGGCACGGAATTTATTTCCATCATGTTTGAAATGAAAAACGAAAGCGATGAAACCGCAACGAAAAAGAAGAACGAGGATTTTTTCAAGGAACTCGACAAAGATCGTAACGAAAAAGGATGCGAGTATGCGGTGCTTGTTTCTTTGCTGGAGCCGCACAACGAGCTTTACAACGGAGGAATCGTGGATGTTTCCCACCGATACCCCAAAATGTATGTGATCCGGCCGCAATTTTTCATTCCGATGATCACTTTGCTGCGCAACGCATCGCATAACTCGCTGCAATACAGGAATGAACTTGCGTTGGTAAAGGCACAGAACATCGATATCGCGAATTTTGAGGATGAGCTCAACAAATTCAAGGATGCCTTCGGCAAGAACTATGATCTTGCCTCGAGACGCTTTCAGAAGGCGATCGACGAAATCGATAAATCCATCGATCATCTCCAAAAGACGAAAGAAGCCTTGTTGGGCACCGACCGCAATCTTCGCCTCGCCAACGATAAAGCTCAGGATGTGACCATTAAGAAGTTGACACGGAACAACCCGACGATGGCCGAAAAGTTCGAAGAGCTGGACCGCGGGCCTCACAACTGAGCACGGAGGAAAGCGCACTGCGAATAAACAGAGAGCCGGAACGACCGGCTCTCTGTTGTTTTGACGGGAAAGACAGAGCTTACCAGGCGCCCATGTATCCCAAGGTGACGGCAGCGCATTCGCTGCCCATCTCCATGCATGTCCGGACAGGCTTTTTCTCGATGATCCCCTTGCAGAACCCTGCGATGAAAGAATCGCCGGCACCCATGGTGTCCACCACTTCCGCAGGCACGACGCCGTGCCGAAAAAACGCATTCCCGTCGTAGGCGATGCTGCCGTTGCCGCCCAGGGTCACCACAACGATGCGGGGGCCCTTGCGGCGGACCTCTTTCATGAAGGCCAGAAGTCCTTCCGATTCCTCCTCGTCGGAGAAGAAGGCATAGTCCACAAAAGGCAAGGCCGTCTCCAGCACTTGGCCCTCTTTTGCCGTGGAAAAATCAAAGGCGATCGGCAGGCCCCGGGCTTTGATCCGGTGCAGATCGTTTTCGGCATTTCCCCAAAGCCCTGTATGGAGCAATGCATGTTCGCAGAAAAAATCGATGTCTTCGTCGCTGATCACAAATTCGGCAAGCACGCCTTCGTCATAGTCTCCGAAGACCCGTTCTCCGTCCACCAGTTCCACCTGGGTGACGGCCGTTTTTCCCGGAAGGACACGGACACGAGAAGCATCCACACCCTTCTCGGAAAGGGCGCTGCGCATGAACGTTCCGTATTCATCGTCGCCTACAGCGCCCGTATAGGAGGCCGGAAGTCCGCACCGGACGGCATAGACCGCCACATTGACGGGGTTGCCGCCGGGGAACATCTTCCCCTGAGCAGCGTAATAATCGATACAGTTGTCACCTAGGGTGGCCAGTTTCAGCATGGGTCACGCTCCTGTCATTTTTCCTGTATTATAACAGGGCGTCTTCCGTCATGGCAAGAATATCGTAGGCATCTACGGTGAGCGGAATCAGATCGCTCTTATCCAGGAGCTTTACGTCGAATTTTCTGTTCAATGCGCAGAAGTGACGAAGGCCGCGGTCGATCCGGTTCAGATAGGAATATAACCCAATGGCGCCCGGAGAGAAATCATTGGCTTCCCGGCCGTACAGCGCCCGAAGGTCCGGCAGATCCTTGAAGATTTCTTCTACGCTGGATCCGTATTTTTTCAAGTGTGCCGGCACATTGCCCGAGCGAATCATTTCGCCCATTTTTTCGGCGCTGGTGGCAGCAGCCATCGCGGCTCTGCACAGGCCGATGTGCGTTACGAAGGGTGCGCCCAAAGCCAGCGCTTTGAACACCTGGTCTTCCATGGAGAATCCGCCGGTCATGGCGATGGCGGGCAGTTTGAACCCTTCTTCCTTCAGCCGCTCACAGATGGGCAGGAGCGTGGCTTCCAGCATGATCGTGGGAAGCCCCCATTCATTCATCATTCGGCAGGGGCTGTATCCGGATCCGCCGCCGGCACCGTCGAAGGTGACCATATCCACCCGTGCGGCGGAGGCGATGCGAAGCACAGCTTCCAGATCCTGGGGATCGTATCCCGCCATCTTGAAATAGACGTTTTCCATACCCATATCGCGGAGTTCGTCGATGTGGGGAATCAGATATTCTTCGGTCCACATAGGCAGCCTGGCGTAGGCATAGAAGTTCGGCGCGCAGCCGTCGGCCTGCTTGGCTTTGATTTCAGGGTCTTCCGGGTCGGGGAAAACAACGGCGCCCTTGGCTTTTGCTTTCAGTGCTGCTTCGTAATCCGGGAGTGTCCGCACAGGCTGTGTGCCTTTGGCCGACTGACCGAATTTAAATTCCACAGCGGTGGCGCCTTGCTTGCGAATGGCATATTCGGCAACCCCTTTTGCATCGTCTTCGATATTGCACTGGAGTATGATCTGGCCGTAGCCTCTGTCGTACTTGCGGAAGGAATCCAGGACCTGTCCGATCCAGGGAAACTCCACGACTTTCCCGTTTTCCATGACCAGGTCGGGGTCTTTGTCGAGGGCTTCTTCGCCGATCACGCAGGATACACCGGCCATGGCGGCGCCGCCGAAATAGTCTTTCCAGTTCAGCTTGATCAGCGCGGGAAGGATGATGGGCATGGTCTGCTTCACCGGATGGATCGTGCCGAAATCAGCGGACAGGTCGACGTTGAAGATCGTTGCTTTTTCCATGTCCGGCTCGCAGCCTTGTGCCCCGAATACTTTCCCGTTGATGTTGAAGTGGGAGTAATCCACCGGATAGTCTTTTTCCGATGCAACTTGATTGTTTCCCGTGTTGGTGGGGTAAACGGATCTGGCGCCCAGCGCGGCCGATAGGCCGATTTCGCAGGTCCCGGGGCAGTCCGCCGTGCAGAACGAACACATGCCGGATTGGGAATTCACGTGCCGGCTTCTGGTTTGGGTATCGTTGAACGCCGATTCGAGTGCGGGTGAATAGGACATGACAAACCTCCTCCTGTCAGTTATGGTACTCTAACTCTTTTTTTATTATACACCGAATCAGCGTGATATCCAGCATTTATAGCGGGAAATGTGAAAGAATCATACCGGAAGTTCAATCAAAATGCAGAAAACACTTGCATTTTGATTTCGAATAGAATAAGAAGTTCTTGTATGTAAAAATGTTGCGGTGCGCATAGGATCCGCATCGGGCAGATTCTCGCGTGGCATGAGGGCAAGAAGATGTATGATCTGCTGATTGTGTCCGGCAGAGTTCCGGACTTTGAACACAACGTATGGAGAAAAGGGCCGGTTGCCGTGCAGGACGGCAAAATCGTTGCGGTGGGCGACGAAGTACGATCGACGGAAGCGCGGACCGTCATCGATGCCGCGGGAAAAATCGTCTCTCCGGGCTTCATCGACATACACATGCACGAAGAAGATTTTCTCAATGACGGCGCGCATTTTGAAATTTCCGTTCTAATGCGGAACATGGGGGTCACAACAGCGGTAGGAGGGAATTGCGGCATCCATGCCCAACCGATCAAAGCATTCAGGGAGGCGGCCGAAAGGCTGGGGGGCCTGCCGATCCATTACTACATGCTCACCGGGTACAATACATTTCGGGAAGAACTCGGGCTGGGATGTTACGATACAGCGACAGAAGACCAGATCAAGCACATGACGAATCGGGTGATCCAGGAGGTCCGGGACGGTGCGAAGGGAGTTTCCTTCGGCGGAGAATACGACCCGGGCATCAGCTCGGAAGAGATCCTTCGGGTATTGGCTGCCCTGGACGATCAAATTCTGGTGTCCATGCATTACCGGACCGACGCGATGAAAGATTTTTCAGCGCTCCACGAAATGATCGAGCTGGCGGAGCGGTCCGGGAAAAAGTTTCAGATCTCCCACCTGAGCAGCTACGGCGCCATGGGACAGATGAAGGAGATCTTGCCGATCCTGAACGAGGCCATCCGCAAGAATCCCCGGCTGGACTACGATACCTATCCTTATGCAGCCTTTGCCACTTCCATCGGCTCGGCGGTCTTCGACGAGGGCTGGGTCGAACGCTGGGGAAAAGGGTACGAATGCATTATGCTGCTTCATGAACCCTACTGCGGCGTCCGGTGCGACAGAGAACTGTTCGAAAAGGTACGCAAAGAAAAACCGGACATGTCCGTTGCCGGGTTCGTCATGGAAGAAGAGGATATCGCGATGGCCATCGCCAACCGATACGGGATGATCTGCAGCGACGGCGGGACCAGCCATTGGAAAGGGCATCCCAGGAGCAGCGGAGCGTTCCCCAGGGTGTTGGGGAAGTATGTACGGGAAGAAAACGTTTTGAGTTTGATGGATGCCTTGCGCAAAATGACGTTCCGCCCGGCGCAGAGGCTGGGATTGGAAAGACGGAAGGGTGTGATCGCATCCGGTGCCGATGCGGACATCGTGATCTTCGATCCGGATATTATTTCCGACACTTCGGACTTCTCGGAGGCGTGCCGGATGCCTGTCGGCATCGATTTTGTGATCGTGGGGGGGACCGTCGTTCTGAAGAACGGAAAAGAAACGGGGGCTTTGCCGGGACAACTTTTGTAATTTGCAGTGTGAACGGATCGTTCCGTTGACCGATGAATCGGAGGAATTGAATGAATACAAACGAAAAAGTGAAAAGAATCGCCATTGCCGGCGCCGGGATCATGGGGTCTTCCATTGCCCAGATATTCGCACAGAACGGCGTTTCGGTGATCCTGTTCGATATCGAAACCGGATTTCTGGACCGGAGCCGGGCACTGATCGATCTGAATCAGAAGGCGATGGTGCTGGCCGGAGAACTGACGGAGGAAACGTCTCGCAACCTCCGGTCCCGGATCAGTCATACGCTGGATCTTTCCGCCTTTTGCGAGGCCGATTTCGTGATCGAAGCCATCGTGGAGCAGCTGGATGCCAAGCACGCCTTGTGGGCGAAGATTTCCGAACTGGTTTCGGACGATGCGGTTTTGACGAGCAACACTTCGGGACTTTCCATCTCAAAGATCGCTGAAGCGGTCAAAAATCCGGAGCGGTTCTGCGGGATGCACTGGATCAATCCACCCCATATCATTCCTCTGGTAGAGGTGATCTGCGGGGAAAAGACGAATTCCGAAACGGCGGACACCGTATTGCGCATCGCCGAGTCCGTGGGGAAAAAACCCATCCTGGTAAAAAAAGACGCGCCGGGATTTGCATTGAACCGCATCCAGTTCGCCGTGCTGCGCGAGGCCATGCACATCGTGGAGTCCGGAATCGCAGACATGGAAGACGTGGACAAAGTTCTGAAGTACGGACTGGGTATGCGCTACGCCTGCCTGGGGCCTTTCGAGGTGGCCGATCTGGGCGGGCTCGACACCTTTTACCGCATTTCCCAATACCTGTTCAAGGATTTGAGCGATGCGAAAGCGGTGCCGGACATGCTCAAAGATCTGACGGAAGAGGGAGCCCTGGGGGTCAAGTCCGGCAGAGGGTTTTACGACTACTCCGGCGGCCGGGGTGCGGAAGTCATCTCGAAACGGGATGCGGATTTCATCAAGATTGCGAACATGCTCTACAAGTAAGACAAAAGACATAAAAAAGCTCGTCCGTATTCATGGCGGACGAGCTTTCTGTTTGCTATGCCAAGGCCTCATGCGCTTTTTTGAGTTCCTCCCGGATGCTCAGTTTCTGCGGACATTGCTTTTCACACAGGCCGCAGCCGGTGCACGCCGAAGCATTTTGAAAATCCAGATCACCGTCGGCACCGATCAGCGCGTACTGTCGTCGGGCATACTCCGTGAGCCCGTAGATGCGGTGATAATTATATATTTTGAACACTTCCGGGATATTGATGCCGGCCGGGCAGGGCATGCAGTAATTGCAGGCCGTGCAGTACAGATCGGTCAATTTCTTCTTCTCTTCCACCACGGCATCGATGTGCTTGTGCTCCTCATCGGAGAGCGGCCGGGGATCGTCGGCCGCCAGGATGTTTTCATCGATCATTGCCCGGGTGTTCATGCCCGAAAGGGCAATGTCCACATCGGGATTGGAAAACACGAAGCGCAGCGCCGTCTCCGCCGAGGCCGTGCTGGTCCCGTCGGGGAGCACATCCATCAATTCCGAGGGTCTTCCCAGACGACCGCCGCCCATGGGGCCCATCACCGAAACCCCCATCCCCCGGGATTTGGCAAAAGCCATCACTTCTTCGTTTCTCCGGTCCAGCAGATTGTACTGGCACAGCAGCGCTTCGAAGCGTCCTTCGCCGCGGCGGATGATCTCCATGATATTTTCCGGCGTGTCGTGGGAGGAAAAAGCGATGTGGCCGATCAGGCCTTCTTCCTTCAGCTTCGTCATCTGATCCATAGGGCCGCCTTTTGCCAGTCCTTTGTCTGCAAAATAATCCAGCTTCATACTCCAGAAGTGATAGAAATCGATATGATCGGTCCCCAGTTCTTTCAACGAGTTTTCAAACTGGTTCATCAAATCCGGGCCGTTGGTGTCGAATTTGGTAGACAGATACAGCTGATCGCGCTTCCCTGCGATCGCCCTGCCCAGAATGGACTGGCTCCGCTTTCCGCAGTACGAAGGCGCTGTATCGAAATAATCGATGCCTGCGTCGATGGCATAACGGATCACATCGATACTTTTGTCTTCGTCATAGACGATCTCCTTGCCCCGGATTTCCGAAGGCAGGCGTAACACGCCGAATCCCAGTCGGGTCATTTTTTTTCCTGTTTTTCCATATTCAACACGTTGCATACGACATCCTCCCCATGTATTGTGACAACCGGCGCCGCAGGCATTGATCTGCGGCACTGCCTTGTATGATTGTAACACGGAAACCGGAAAATGAAAAAAATCTCCGCAATAATTGCTTGAGTTCCTCATTCTCCTGTTTCAAACTTGTCGGAATGTGGTACGATAAATGAGCAACACAGGCGATTCTGAAGGGAGATCATAATGAAGAAGTATATGGATGCAGCGATCATAACACTCCTGATTCTGTTTTCCGCCGTACCGGTCCTGGCTGAGGATCAGCCTTCCAACTGGGCCGCCGCGGAAGTGCAGACGGCTATCGAACTGGGCCTGGTGCCTGCAGAATTTCAGAGCGACTATACCAAGCCCATCACCCGGGCGGAATTCGCCTCTCTGGTGATGCAGTTGCCGCGCATGGAGGATTCTGTCGCCCAAGACATGGTTGGGAACGATCCGCTGACCCGTCAGCAGGCCGCCAAAATGTTGTATCAAGCCTGTGAAGTATTTGCGCCCTGGGTGATCAACGAGGATGCAATGATTACCACAGTCTATCGGGGATATGCATCCTGCGAGATGCCCCACAGTTGGGAAGACGGCGCCGAGATCCGAAGCGATGCCCGTGCGCCTGTCAACTGGTGCTACCGGCACAATGTGGTTAACGGCATGGGCGGGAACACATTTGCCCCGGAGGGCGGGTATACGAGAGAACAGGCCATTTTGACTGTGCTCCGCTTGTATTATACCGACGGACGGGCATCCTCCAATCCCGTGCAAAACGAACCGGACTACTATCCGGTTTATTCCGACTACACCATGAGCAGCCTCCGTGGCTGGATCGATTCTTCTTTGAACCCGCATACGAAAGAGGAGGTCGGTCACCTGGCGGATCGGGATGCATCGATCGGATTCGTGATCGACAATGTGGGTGTCGGGGTAACGTACGGCCATTTGATCGATCCGCAAGGACGTACGCTGCTTACGGACCTATGGGGAGCGGAAGGGAAATTTCACTCTGCACAGATCGACGAGCCCTATGTGTGGGTAGCCCTCAGCGATTGGACGCAGAGTCCGGAAGCTCCGGTTTATGGTGTCGTTGACATCGAAACGGGCCAAACCTGGCCGAACAAAACACTGGAGGACGTGACAGGCAAAACGTATCCCGTACAGGAGCACGGACCGGCGCAGATCGTGCAGATCGAAACCGGTTGGTACCGTCTGGAAGACGACGAAGGAAAGGTGCTGTCGGAAACGTACGAAAATGCCATGGCGTACGTGGGCGACGATCTCTATATCGGCTGGGTCGGCGAAAATCCCCGCACTTATGATGTAATCCGGTGCGATGGCCTCAACCCCTGCCAAGTGGTGCGCACCGAAACCTTCCGGTTCAACAACCGTGTGTTTGATCTGGGCGGCGGTGTGTACGCTGTGCAGAACACGGATACGCAGACGTCTGTCTTCGATGCTTTCGGAGACACGCTTTCCACGATCTCCACAACAGACGCGGTCGTTCTCGCCGGATCCGCCAACGGCTTGCTTTATTTTCAAAGTCAGGGCGAACTCGGCGAAGTGTACTATACGCAGACCGGAAAAGCCCTGCCGCCTTTCCGATTTTAGAACGCAGTGGGCAAAAGGACAATGACAGAGAAATTGCTGATATCAGGTATCGAAGTAGAAGTGCAGAGAAAGAAGATCAAGAACATGCACCTGACGGTGCGGCCGCCCGACGGTCGTGTGCACATTTCCGTCCCTTTGTATACCGGAAATGATGTGATACACCGTTTTGTCTCCGGAAAAAGCAACTGGATCCAACGCCATGCAGATCGGATTCGGAGCCATCCCCGGCCGTCGGACCCCGAATACATTTCAGGGGACATGCTCCCGGTCTGGGGAAGACTCTGCACGCTGGAGATCCTGTACGGTCGCACCCATTGCGTTGAACTTGAGGGAGATCGTTTATATATGACGGTCCGTGAAGCGAGCACAGCCTGCCAGCGGGCGGGCATCATGACGGAATGGTACCGCCGACAATTGAAAGCCGCTCTCCCGGAACTGATTCAAAAGTGGGAAAACATAGTAGGAGTTGAAGCCGGGTCTGTCAGGGTAAAAAATATGCGGACCCGCTGGGGGACCTGCAATACGAAGGAGAAGCGGCTCTGGTTCAACCTGCGGTTGGCCCGGAAGTTGCCGGAATGTCTGGAATATGTGGTCGTGCACGAGCTGGTTCACTTGAAAGAAAAAGGGCACAATGCCGTGTTTTACGGATATATGGACCAATACCTTCCGGAATGGCGGGCGATCAGGCACGGTCTGAATCATCCGGCCGGGGAATGGGATCCCGGCATCGATCATGGAGAAAGAGAATGACATCCGAAACATTCACCTGGATCCTTTTGTTTGCCACGGGCGCGATGGTCGTCAACAGTGCGGGGATCTGGCTGGTCTACAACAATATCGAATGGGCGCACAAGAATAAGAAGTACTTCATGTGCTTTGCAGCCGGGGTGTTGATTTCCTCGCCGCTGCTGATCGCATTCCCCGAAGCGATCGAAAAGAATTCCGGAGCCGGTTTTGCCGCTCTGTTGGGATTCGTGTTCCTGTTTTTCAGCAACAAACTGATCGAACACAGGACCGGAAAACCTTCTCTGGCGTTCGGCATTACCGCCCTTCAGGGGATCGGGATCCATTCGTTCATCGACGGGATCATCTATACAGTGGCATTCAGCGTGAACATCTATACGGGATTGCTGGCCGGCGTCGGCCTGGTTGCCCACGAATTTGCCGAAGGTGTGATCACTTTTTCCGTATTGAGCGCCGGTGGGTTCGACAAAAGGAAAGCCGGGATCCTGGCATTTTTCGTGGCAGCGCTCACCACGCCCGCGGGCGCGCTGCTCTCTTATCCCTTTGTGAGCCGGCTCAGCGATCCCCTCCTGGGGATGGCCCTGGGCTTTGTGGTGGGAGTCCTGATCTATCTTTCGGCATCCCATTTGTTGCCGGAAGCCAGAGAATACGAAGGAAAGCACTCTTATTGGGCATTTTTGGGCGGAATCCTGTTGGGTATTTTTATGTTTATGATAGAATCGTAAAGTGGAAGAAGCGATTCGCAGAAAGAGAAGCAATACGGAGATCGGACATGAGCGACACAGTCGTTGTATTTCAATCAAAATACGGCACAACTGAAAAATATGCTCGGTGGATCGCCGAGGCGCTGCGGTGTGATTTGCTGGAACGCAAAAACACGAAGGCAGAAGATCTGAAAGCATACGACACGATCATCTACGGCGGAGGGCATATGGAGGTGCTGAGCCGCCAGGATATCGGGACGAAAGTGTCCATCGTGATCCCAAAGTCCGGCAATCCCCTGGAACCGGGGAAAGATAGAGATACAGCAGTGTGATACGGAGGTTTTTATGAAGAATGGAGTAACAGAGCATTTGCAGCCCGCAGAATTTTTTCATTGGTTTGAGGTCGTGAGCAAGATCCCCAGAGGCTCGGGGAACGAGCAGGGAATGATCGATTTCCTGAGACAATTCGCCGATGAGCGGGAGCTGTCCTGGGATGTGGATGCTGCCGGAAATGTATTGATGACGGTTCCGGCTGCGGAAGGCTACGAGCAGGAACCGCCCGTTCTGTTCCAGGCTCACATGGATATCGTCTGCGCCAAAGAGGCAGATGTGGATTTTGACTTCGAAAAAGAACCCATCCGAATGGTCATCAAAGGCGACAGGATTTGCGCAGAGGGTACGACACTGGGCGCCGACAA
>Ga0123335_1004081_pt1 | contig 19400 bp, 25 predicted proteins | sample BiotimSIPDNA_2_FD_89707 | JGI IMG/M metagenome (GOLD analysis project Ga0123335, IMG submission 89707) | Anaerobic biogas reactor microbial communites from Washington, USA - Biogas_R2 time_0 SIP DNA | ecosystem: Engineered > Bioreactor > Anaerobic > Unclassified | place: Washington, USA...
CCCTCTTTCAGGCAATGGGTGTGTTCCATGTCAGTGTTCTATAAGTGGTATCTTGTAGTTGATTGTCGCAATTTTATCATCAATGATTAAGAGCACTCTTCCTGTGCCTTGGTACTCAAACGCCCCTATGTCATAAGCCGCACCGTATAGCGATGCCCCGTGAAAGTCCGTGCCGCCCGTTATGGCTGATACATCCAATCCGGCGTCACGGCATGGCGATCCCGATTGGAGGTGGAGGTCAGAGGTGGTAACAAAGAGAGGGTCAGCTATAAGGTTATTCTGGTTTGTTAAATTTGTGATTGAGCAATTGTCAAATTGCGGGGTGGTGTAGTCGCAGTCATGGATAAGGTTATTTTCAACCGACACATCCGTAGCATTCACCTTGTTAAACCAGATCCCTATTGCATATCCGGATCTTATCCCTTTGATTATGTTGTTTCTGATAAAGATGTCGTCATATGTGATGCCTGTCCCTCCTCTTACTACTATCCCGACCGTTGGTTGTCCTTCACTATTGTCATAAATTGTGTTGTTTAAAACGTGGATATTCTGAAAGTGCGTTACCAGGGCATCGGTTAATCTTCCAATGACAACGCCATACCCCGATGCAGACCCAGTCCTCCCAAATGAATGTATTATGTTGTTATATATATAAATGTCCTCTGTTATCCCGTTATCGTCAGGATTAACAAACGAAAATCCAGTCCTTACGTTTTTAATAAGATTATTATAAATATATACACCACCCGAAGTTGACCTCTCGAAAACAACCCCGTAGGTCTCCTCGCTTGTTGGTGCGTCTCCCCCTATAATGTTGTTGTATATTTTTACCGCAAATCCATATCCTTCTGTATCATCAGTGCCAAATGACCCCAAATAATCAGAAAAGTCCAACTCCCCCCAAAACCTATTATTATAAATTTCTATCCCACCATGACAACCAAAAAGTTCTACTGCAAAATGCCACTCATCATACTCGTCACCCTCTTCTAATTGTATGTCATTATTATAAATTTTCAATCCATGATTATCTCCTCCTGCAAGAAATTTTATTGGAAACCCTGCCCTGTTAAATCCATTCCTTTGTGGTTGAAAGATATGATTATTATATATCAACATTCCTTCCTGTCCTCCAATCTGAATATCACCAAAACTTGCATTCGGACCACCACAATTATAAATTATACAGTCATGTATTACATTTCCAGCTGCATGAACAACTGGCGGCGCAGCTCCCCCCCTATTCCTTATACCGTAATAATGAAAATTCTCCATTGAGATGTTATGTATTTCAACATCGCTTCTCCTATATATCATTATCCCTCCATCTGCAATGGTATCATTTCCATTCATGTGCATATGAGATATACTTTGTGACCCATATGTTCCTTCCGATATTGATTCTAAATTAAAAATCGGAGAATATCCATATATGTCATGTGATCCTGATGCGGTACTGCTTAATATTGTTGATGAACCTTCCCCCATTATACTAATTCCAACTGGCACATCAATCGTTGCATTAATATTATATGTTCCAGCAACTATATAAACCGTATCTCCTACCGTAGCCTCTGTCACTCCTTTTGAAATAGTTAAATACGGATTCCCGCTCGACCCGTCACCTGTCCCATCATTGCCAGTTGTTGCCACATATACCTTCGTAGCCCCCAGCGTCAGCGAGGTGAGCATCAGTAAAATTGTGAGTGCCCTTTTCATGTCAGTTGTTGCTTCTTGATATTTCGATCCAATCTCCTATCGTTCCCTCGTATAAAAGGGTGATGTTATCTCCTATTCCCAGAATGCATTGGCCTGTAAGTCTCAGCCCATCTGTGTCGTCCAGCGTCAGCGTATTCGTATCGCTTGACCCGATTATGGTTATTATCTGTCCATTCGCTCCGTTGGCTATCTGTGGGTTGGCCGTGATGTTGATGGCAGCTGCTGTGTTGAAATATATCATCCTGGAAAGCATGGCAGCCGTTATTCCCGTAGCCGCTGAAACTGTCCCTGTGGGTCTTGCTGGGTAGTTTAGTGTCGGATTTGTGATTGTCGCCCCATCACTCAGCACTATGTTTCCCATTCCTGTCGTTCCGTAGTTCTCTGTGGAGTAGTTAAGCGATCCCGTCACCTCGTCAAGGTCAAGGCTGTCAAGCATGATAATGACATCATTGATCTTTGCAAAGGCGGTCCTCAGCGGGTCGCCCGTTCCATCATTGGCCGTCGTTCCGATGTTCACCGTGTCAAGGGCACGACTAAAGCTCATGTCCTCACGGCTCTTTACCTTGTCCGTTAGCAGCACCACAAGAATAAATGTCAGGGCTGCAATGGCACCGAATAACAGGTAATCCCTTCGTGTCCTGTCCATGACTATCCGGCGTAAGCGATTAACACTACATTGGCCGCAACGGTAATTGAGCTTACCGGATGCTTAAAGGTCAGAATCTCCGTAATGCTGGTCAGGTCCTCGCCTACGATGTTGTTCACAACAGGCAGGTCAATAGCTGTCATGCCTTCCGGTTTTATCTGAAGGGCAGAGATAGCATCAGCAGCCCCGGTCACAACTTTGATGGCAATGACCCCCTCAATGAGGGTACCCGCTGCCACAGCATAAGTACCGGCTGCGTTGATTATCTGACAGCCACCGGCTCCTGAAAGTTTACCTAATTCGTTCATATCATTAATTTTAGAATGTTATCAATCTTTTGTTCGGTGGTTTGCAGTCGTAATAGGGGTAGTTCCCTATGTTCGCCTCGATGTACTGCTTGCAGTCCTCCCAGTATTGCATAGCCGTTTCACGCGCCATGTTCTGAAGGTTCTTTTTATCCCCCTGACTGGCAGGCTGGCTGTCCTCATTTGACTTTACAACCATGCCGGTGAAGGTATCCTCAATATTGTCGGTGATGTAATTGGCAAAAAGGAGGTGTGCAAGCACGTGTTTCAGGCCGTCAAAGGTGAATGTCCTGCCGTTATAGGTGTACGAATCACCGTCTAAAAGGGTAGCATTGGCGGTTGATGTGGGATTCTGAATGAGGTCCTGGTACATATCAAAGCCCAACAGCGGCCTCAAATCCTTCTGCTGCGTCAGTTCTGCAAGTGCATTGAACTTGCGGGCAAGGTTATTGGCCGAGATTGGCCGGATAGCTGTCTGCTCAGCTTGTGACCACAGGATTGTCATGGCTGCGGGGGTGTTGGTGTGGTTTCTTTTGGTGTGCCGAGCATCTTCTCCGCTGTCTCGGTAGCTATGCCGAAGATCTCTTCAATGATTGCAATGGCAGCTGCCCTGTCAGTAAAGCCTTCGCTGACGGACTTCTGAAGGTCAAGCAGTGCCTGTACGCCTCCGACTGACCCCTTGAGCATTGCCTGTGCCTGACGTTTTGCAGCAAGTGCAGGATCTTCATTTGCCACCTCACCCTTAGTGAAGGTCAGCTCTCTGATGTCCCAGTTACGCCCACGGAGAGAGGGGTCAATCCATGCCTTGAAGATTTCACTGAAGATCTGTGCAATGTGAAGCCTCGGCTCAATGGTCATTGAGTTGTAAAACTCAGCTGCTTCTTTCAGAGCCTCACCGGAAGTGCCGGATAATTTTCCTTCTTCATACTCAATGAGTATCTGAGGTATGGCATTAAAGGCTTTTCTGATTGCGTTCTGCGTGCTTTTCTCATAGCCCTCAAACATCTTGTCATTGATGTTCTGTTCCATCTTCTCAATCTTCACGTTCTCACCGTCGATCACAGCACCGGTAACCGAATCAAACGACCCTTCGAGTACCATGACAGAGTTCTCATGATCGCCCCCGGTAAACTGACGCATCTTCGCCACAAATTCCTGCGCCTCCACGTCCGAGTTAAATCTTGTATGGTGCATGATATACTTCAGGAAGAAGCCCCTCCTGAGTTCACCGTTTTTGAAGATTGCTATATGCGCCTCGGTGTCAGCATCCCACTTCACAACGTCAGCCGGTGACTGCGGATACAGGTAGTCATCATCGTAGAACGAGTAGAACATCTGACCCTTCCACTTGGACCAATCGCCGTCACGCTTCACCTGTGCATCGATAGCAGCCTTGGTGGGATTCCAAACGTCAACAGGGATATACTTGCCCCGTTCAAGTTTCTGACCCCGCCACTTGTCCCAGTTGTTATAGACGACAACCCTGCCTGAGTAGTCGTTGCTGTCTGCTTCCCCTAACCGGCAGTACCGGAAAGGCTCTACACGGAAGGCCGAAGTGTTGTATCCGGTGAACTGCGCCCGGACATATACGCCATTGAAGTATGCAAATGACTTGGCTATTTTCCGCAGCAAGTCCAGTGCGGTGATTTCTTTCATGTTGTCCTTACCGATGACCACTTTGTTCAGTGTCTCATCAGCAAAGCCCTGACCCGACAGGAACCGGGCAAGCATTCCTGCTGCTGACTTGGCTGTTACAGATGAGTTGATAAGCCTCTCCATCCTTGACGGGTAGGCGTTGTCAACATCATATGAGATTATGCCGTCAACCTTGACAGGGGTAAGAATAAAGGGAGCAGGGAGGTCAACAAGTGTCAACCTCCTTGATCCTGACGAATGCTTATCGACTGCTCGACGTTCTGATACCTGGTCCATGCTTTTCGGATTTAGGTATCGTTATTTCTTCTTTCGGGGTGCCTTAACCTTCGGGGCTTCGGCTTCTTCATTGATAATGAAATTACCCGCAGCCTTTGGGAACTTGGCAAGGTACTCTTCCGCTATCTCGTCGGTTATGGTTGACGAGTTGTAAGCCTGACCGCTGTAAACGATCACCAGTCCCGGTTTAAGTTGATATTTCATTGTGTCAAGTTTTTTTTGTTTTTCGAGGCCTTCAAGTATGAGCCTCCGGTAATATGTCCGTACAGAACTGTCACAGACTGATACGAGCGAACCTCCGTAAAAGAGATTCCTGGTATAGCTCACCACCGCCTGCCGGAGAAGAGGGGTCTGTAAGACCTCATCTATCTCGTGGCAAAGCAGTTCGGCGAGGGGAATCATGACTCTGATTCAAGTGCAACAAGTGCGTTAAGTGAGGTGGCGTAATCATTAGTCCAGAAGATATATCTGCTGTGGCTTTCTTCTTCGCCATCACGGGTTGCAAACTCGTAGGTAGGTATGCCGTTATTGTCGTTGGCCCTGTAGCTCAATCCTGAAGGATGGAGGCCGGTTTCAAGCCCGAAGATCACAAAGCAACCTTCGGTTTTCTTTCCCTTCAGCTCGGCAACAATGACAATATCTGTCATGTCGTCCATTGCCTTCACTCCCGCGGCGCTGCGGTCATAAGGCTGGAAGGAGAAGTAATGCTTGAAAGCATTGGGCAAGTTGTCGGCAATAACAGCGTCAGCGCCAATGTTCGCTTCTTTCTTGACGGCCGTAACAGGGTAGGCCACCGTTGTCCCCGCCATTGCTATGGCAGTACATTTGGTTTCCGTTGATCCGTCCATCGTGAAGGTTGCGTCGGCCCGGTTGATCGCCCACATCTTCGGCTCAAGTCCGCCTGATGGCCTGTTGGTACAGGAGTTGGTGATCGATGCTGCTATTTTGGATGCACAAGCCATATTAGTTCGCTTTTATGATTCTGAACCTGATCCTGGTGAGCAGCATATCAGCGCCGCTTGCGCCGTCAAATGCGACCCGAATATATGGGTACATTAGACCCGGTATGTTACGAGTATAAGTGACGAGCTGGGCGGTTGACATAACGCTGTCTGCTACAGTGAATGTTTCTGTAAGTGCCGTAAACGAGTTGAGCGAGAACACTGTGTCTGCCGTTGTAACTCCCCATGTAACCGCAGATCCTACATCATAGAAGGTAGAGTTATCCCATGAGCCTTGCAGCTTGACGGTGATGTCTGCGCCTGTTCCGGCGCTGTCCGCCTCAACCTGTGCATTGACATGGTAGAAGTAGTCCTTATTGACATAGGCATTGACAAAAAGGTCAGTGTTTGCGTCGAGAGTGTCACCGGCAACACCTACATAAGTAGCAAAGTGCTGTGTGCTGCCGATTGTTAGATCCTGTGCCTGTGCTGTGAAAGCAAAAGCAAAGAGGGCGAGTATTACGAGTATCTTTTTCATTGTCTTGTCCTCCTTTCTTTAGTATGCTACAGCAATGAGTTCGCTCTGGAGTAGAACCGTGTCGAGGTAGAACGCTACGTCAACATAGTGGCTCTTCGTCACCTTGTCGTAGAAAGCATCCAGCGAGGTCATGCTGCCCTCGTCAGAGGTAGCGATAGGAATGTTCCCGATGGGTGTGAGAATTGCCCTGTGAGGATAGAGCAGGGTGTCGCCCTGATCGTTCCATTCACGGATGTTCTTGTCCCAGTCGTCACGGATGATGATCGGAATGCCCCTGTAGCGGAACTCCCTTTTGCCATCTTCTGCAACCTGAAGAGTGAAGCCGAGAGATTTGTCCTCAAGGTAATCTTCCCAGTTGTTGGTAAGCGAACGTGTCACCTGGTACACAAGACCTCCGACGGTGTGCGCCCTGCTGTCGATGTTGCTGTACAGGTAGCGGAACACGTTAGCGGCACGGCTCGGGTCGAGAGCCAGCTGTGCGGCCTCGGTTGCGAGAGCGTTCTCAGGGATAGTGTAACGAACAATGGTTGCGTCAGCGAAGATCTGCTGCCACAGACCGTTAATCATGGTCAGGAAATCAACGTCTTTCCCTGCGGTAATGTAACCACCGTTAGCTACGAGTTTTGCGTCCTTGTCGCCGAAGGAGCTGATGCGAAGGATAGCTTCATAAGCAGCATCGACGGTGCGGTCTGCGAGGAAAGCCATCATTGCGTTGTCAACCTCTTCCCAGGTCTTGTTAGCAATGCGTGACTTCTTCCACAGCTTGAACAGCTGGGACACGTCGTTCTGGCAATGTGTCAGACGGAAGTCAATGAGAGCAGGGTCATAATACTTCTCAGTGAGGTTTACCTTCTCAGCGGAAGAGTTGGGAGTACATCCCGAAGATGCTTTTCCGACTGCTCCCAGCAGGCCGAAAATAGGGATTTGGGTTTTCATCTGAATGCCCGTCCTTACGTCGTGGGCTCTGCTGAGCAGCGGTTTGTTATAAACCTGCTCAAACACAACTTCAGAAACTGTTAACGCCTCCTGTGGACTCAGCGTTAAGTCAGCGGTGTCAATGAGTGATGCCATTATTTGCTTGATTTAAAGGGTTTGCGTACTATCTCGCCATCGGGCGGTGCGGGAGGCTGCGGCTTGAATCCCTGGATGTCAGAGGTGATCTGAGCCTTGAATGCCTCGAGGTCATCCTTCACGGCCTTGAGAGCGTCCTGCGCCTCGGTGAGCTGTGCCTTCAGGTTCTCGTTCTCTGCCTTGAGAGCAGCGGCAGCGGGATCTTCTTTTTCTTCCTCTGCCGGAGGTTTGATCTCGGTAACCTTGCCGCCTACAAAGACGTACACGGTGCCGTCGGGCATAGTGTATTCACCCTCGGCGGGCTTGCCGTCAACAGTGGCGGGGCTACCTACAGCGATCTCGCTTGCTTCTTTGATATCCTCTCCGAAGTCAAGGTTCTGGTCGTCGGCAGTCTTTACGACAAGGGCCTGGATCAGCCCCTGTTTGCGAAAGATGCCCATGATTTTGTCGAAGATGCTCTTGTGACCATCGTCAACTTTCTTGTTCAATTCTTCTATATTCATAATGGGTTTTAATGATGCGACTGCTTTGATCTGACTTACCTTCACCGTGGCAAAGCCTTTCGTGATAGCGTCGTCAGCGGTCAGGTAGGTTTCCTCTTTCATCATTGCCGTGATGTCCTCGACCGTTGTGCCGGTCACGGAGGCGTAGAACTGGGCCAGCTTGTCCTCTTCTTTCTTCAGCTGCTCGGCATACTTCTGCACGTCAGCAGCATCGCCACCGGCAAAGCCCCACGGGTTATGAATCATGAGCTGTGAGTTCTCGGTGATACGCCTTTCAGAACCGGCAAGAAACGGGACCGTGGCAATGGAGGCAACAAGCCCTTCAGCCTGTGTGATGATAGTCTTGCCCGTGGCTTTGATGATATCATGGATAGCCCACCCCTCAAACACATCACCGCCCATTGAATTGATATGAACTATCAGGGTGTCTGCGTCTTTGTTGTCGGTAAGCTGCTTATTGATATCTTTGAGGTTGACCGCCCCGTACTTTGGGGCTTCTTCGTCCTGCCAGGGGATGATTTGACCGTAGATAAAAATGTGTCCTTCCATATTACTTTGTCGTAGTTCAAATACGACGTTGTTTTACATTGACAAAAATACGTCATGACTATTGCGAAATCCATAGCAAATACCTATCTTTGTCCAAGTCTGGACAAAAGCAATGAGCGACAATAAAGAAGAGCCTGATTTTCAGTCGTTACTCGAAGGGGTGACAATAGAGATAAGAAACTACCGGGACAACATCAAAGATTCCCGACGGGCACTGCGGGGCTGCGCAAAGGATGAGCGCCGGATGTACCGCAATGTCATCAAATACAATCGCAAACAACTGAGGGAGGCAAAAAGCAAACGCCGTTTTATAGAGGCGCAGGCTTCATCGACATGGTGGATATGGATGATCGCCATTGCCCTATGTGTTGCCCTGATGATTGTCTTCCCGGACGCCTCACTTGCCCTGATCTTCGCCCCACTGTGGGTTACGTTGGCCATTGGCCTTGTTGTGGTTTTATTCCTGAGTAAGAAATGAAGAAACTGATCTTTGCCTTAGCTGTTCTATGTCTGTCATGCGATAGTGCATTCATGTGTAATGAGCCCGACCCGAAGCCTCCTTATGGCACACCGGATGATATGTCCGTTTACAACGGCTCTGATGGCTACAGGTCTATAACATACACATACTTTTGCCGTAATGGGCAGTATGTTGCCGTCACCTACACGAGAGATGACGCTTGTAGTACATTTTTAAGAGACGATTTCACCACCTCCGGTATCTGCAAATGATCTACACCCCTGATGAATATGCAAAAATTTATCCCTTTGGAGGCGTGTTTCTCTCTGCCCGCAGCATCAGACGCCGCTGCCGGACTGGTAGATTACCCAAAGGCCACATCGCTCACAAGAAATCAGGGGGCTGGATTATTGAAGTATTGCAGTTTTCAAGTATGACAAAAGGGTTCAACATCGTTCTGACCCCCAAAAAAGAGACTGTTTAAACTAAAACAAATAAGGATATGAAATGGATGTTAGTTGTTGGAATGTTCATGGCGATTGCTGGGATTATATTTATCCCACTTAGTATTAAGATGGGAAAGGTTTTTAGGGATTTTAAGTATCTTGCATATACCGAAGAAGAAAGAGATGAAATTTCCAAATCAATAGAGGCGTCCGTTCGTGATTTAGGGGAATGTTATAAAAACGAAATTGAACGATTATCGGAAAGCTCTAAAGTTCCCCCGCCTGCTTAACCTGCACTTTCCTCTGGTCAACATACTGAAAATCCTCAAGTACAAGCACTGTCTGTGGCTGTGAGACATTGGTGACATAGGTTGTCGATGGCACTCCGGTCATCTGTGAGTTACCGCCTGCTCCGGCTATCCTGGAGATAGAAGCATCAGCACCACCGGAGCCACCTTTACCCGCTTTCATGATATTACGGACAGCAGCAATACCCGTTGCAATGGCCGATGCCGCAGCGATGCCTTTTAGGATAGGACCGCCGGGCGTATCAGCATACGCTGACATTGCCCCTTTGTAGGTGTTGATAACCGTCTGCGTAATTGCGGCAGCTTTCCCCAACTTTGTTTCTTCTCCAAAGAGTTGAGCGAGTGAACCGGCAAAACCGGCAACTATATCGAGCTTCGCTTTTTGCTTTTCACGCTCAACCTGTTTCTCAATAGCAGCAAACTTCTTTGTGATGAGAGAAACGTCCGCCCCGGTCTTGAGTGCTGCCTGAATCTCCGCCTCCTGTTCACGGGCAAGCAGGTCAAGCTCTGCCTGGAACCGGTCGTTCATCTCTACCTCACGGGCGATCCTTCTGTTGTCAGCATCAATAAACGCTTTCTCTGCACGGAAGGCGGCAAGCTCATCATCCCACTGTTTCTGCTTTGCGATCTCTGCAAGCCTGAGGGCTTCCTTCTCTTCGATCTTCTTACGCTCAAGCTCAACCTCGGCCAGCATCTCTGCCTCGGCCATCTTGTACTGCTCATCGTAATACTTCCGGATGACCTCGTTCTCTTCGGCCAGCTGCTTCTCTCTCTCGGTCATCTCCTTCTTGAGAAGGCCGGAGATCTGCGAAGCCATCTCTTTCTTTTGCATGGAAGCCTGACCCTCGAGGTCGATGTACTGGGCGATTAGTTCGTTTACCCTCTTGCGGTCCTCGTTTGTAGAATTACTTAGTCCTATCTCTTCGAGGGTTATCTGCTTGCCTTCATTGCGTACCTGGTTCAATCTCTCCTGAACCTTGATGAGATCCGTCGTGCCGAGTTCGTTTGCTATCTTCGTAAGCAGAACATTCTGTTGATCCTTGGCCTCTTCCTCGATCAACCGGTTTGCCCGCTGCATCAAAGTGATCCTTTCGGCCTCGGTCTTATTCTGGTCAGCGGCCAGCTCCCTCAGTCTGTTGATCTCCGTCTTGCGGGCAGCAGATATCACAAGCAGATCAATCTCTTTGTCCTCAAGCTGCTCAAGCATACCTCTTAACTCACCTGCAAGCCTTACGTCCCTTGCGATCTCGTCACCTATCCCGGCAAAGGTACCCTTGAGGTCTTTCAGCTTCTGCTCCCCGCTGAACACCTTGGCAAGGCCTAAAGCGAAGTTCTCAATGCGATCCTTCAGCACATCAATAACAGCTTTGATCTGGTCAAACTTCTTCTTCAGCCGGTCACCGCCTTCCTCGGTTCCCTTGAATGCTTCAACCAGCCCCACAACAGCCCCGACGATGGCAGCAATAGCCAAAACAACAGGGTTAGCAATGAACATCTTTGCAGCTGCACCCGCAGCCTGAAAGCCTGAAGCGGTACTTTTCAGTGAGGCCGGAAGCAGATCAAGGGCAGACTTGTAGTTACCGATGTTCATCTTCTGCTGAATGGCAGCATCGGAGTTTTGTTTGATAAACTCAGTGTTCTTATTGATCTGCGCAATGTACTCTTTCTGTGTTTTCTGCCCCTCCTTAGTGGTCAGATCGAGGTTACGCAGTGACGCACGGAGCTTTTTGTTCTCTGCATCGAGCTTTTGAATCGTTCCTAACTCTTCGTTTTTGGCAGAGATAGCACCCTCAAGTACCCTCTGATTGTTCTTATACTCTGTCTGAAGCCCTGAGACTGCTGTCTTGTTAGCCTCAATAGCCTTGGCATTCTCCTTATACTGGTCCGTATCCTTCCGGTTGCCCTGACGCAGCACCTCCTGAGTGGCCTCAAGCAGCTTGGTTTCCTCATTGAGTTCACGCATTCTCTCTTTCAGGTTTGCCTGCGCCTCAAGCACGTCCTTGTAGCCTATCTCAAGCTCGGCGATCTTTATTTTGTCAGGTGTTGCCATTATAGTATTACTTCATAGTTTGCAGATGATACCCCGTAAGTGCCTGCTTCATATCCTACCTTAAAGGTGAAGTCGGTATCCGGCAGCTCAAGAACCGTTAATCCGGTAATGTCAATGAACTCCGTGGTCACCATCGGGGGTAGCGTCAAATCTTTATACCCGCTTCTCACCCTCGACGCCCCGTTGTAGATTGCCCAGAACAACCGCCGCAAGCCACCGTGAACACTCATCACCTCGACAGAAGGAGCAGGGCTAAAGGCTTCAAGGTAAGTCTGAGTGCCGATAGTGTCAACGCTCACAAGCAACATCTCATCCATCCTGCAGGTGACAAGCTCTACCTTTGTGCCGAAGGTGATAGTGATAAGGTTATTGGCAAACACCTCTCCATCCATTGTGACGGTTATCACGTCATCACCGCTGCCTGATGTCTTGTCAATCAGCACCCCGCCTATTGGAGTACCGCTTACAGCGGCTGTCCATGCTACGGTTGAAGTGATAACTATCTGCTGCGTCTGCCCGGTATAGGTGAATTTCAATGCGTTTGTTGACACGGAATACCCGCCTTCGCCCCATCTTACAACCTGGCACTTGGCAGGCTTGCCGGTATCGGGATCAAAGCCCGTGATTTTATTCAGGTAGAACAGTCCTCCAAGCTCATTGATCCTCACCAGTAGCCACGGGCGGAGCTTGCTTAAAGTGTAATGGTCAATAAACACCTCCGCATCATAGCACTCACCGATTGATGACATCATTTGAAACGGTGCCCAGTAGCCGGAGAAGTTAAAATGTGTCAGCACTTTCAGAAGTATGTCTGTCTCTGTGTCAGTGCCGTGGGTTATGGTTGTGTAATCAGGATCGCCGCTGTCATAAAGCAGCATCGGAGCAGTAGCCAGCGCCCCGTTGCCGTTAAAGTCCGTGTTAAAGAAGTTCTTTGAGTATTGATTCACCCACAGCTGGCCGGGCAACATCAGGTCAAGGGTCAGCAGTTCCTTCTCTACCGCGGGCTTCACCGGGGCAGTAACGGTCATGCGCCCGTACTCTTTCGGCAGGTTGTCCGTGTTGTTGTATCCGATATAGTTGACTGACCCCTGACCGGGTATGGCAAAGTATTTCTTTTCCTTGCGCACCTTCCCCGAAAGATTAACCGCCCCGGCAGATGAGATGTTTGCAAGTGGCACAAGGGTTATCTCTGTCCGGTCCTGGTACACGGCAGCACAGAACAGTTGAGCGATAGCCTTGATGAAGTCCCATGACGTTCTGCCCCCGAAGGTGACAAGCTGCGAGCGGTCAACCACCTGCCCATTAATAAGCCTCTGCCCGGAAGCAAGTTCAAGGGTCCATGCCGCACCGTCATACAGCACCCAGTTCCAGCACGGCATATAAAGTTTCTCAAGGTCTGCCCAAAGGGTTGATGCTGTCACATCGATCAGAGCGTCACCTTCCCATACCTTCATCGTTAACACATCCTCGGCTATCATCTGCGTGATTATGGCCGCAGCAGACAGCCATACCTCGTGAGTGTGCCCGTTGGCTACCGAGTAAATGGTCCATATTGAAGAAGTGATTGTCCCCTCGAGCGTCCGGGGTAAGATGAATCCGGGGTTTATCCCTGCGTCACTCCCCGCCCGTAGGCTCTCAATAGCATCGGCATAGTCGGCATAGGTGAAAGTAGCTGCACAATCGGCAATGATCTCATCCAAAGTATAGTCCTCAATGGCCTCGATGTACCTGTTCCGGCCGGTTATCGTTCCCTGGTATCCGTCTTTCGTGGAAGAAAGGACTTTTAATGTGCCGCCTCTTATGAACCTCAGAGGACCAAGCCACAGATCCACGTCCTGAACATTGCGCACGGAAGATAGATCAGCACCCACAACGTCACCGAAACCCATCAATGACTTGTTCTTTGGAGTGAATGGCAGGGTCAGAGACGAAGTGTAAGGGCTGTATTTCTTGCCCGGGTCTGAGAGGTTAAGATATTCCCAGTTGATTGCAATGGGAGCCTCGGAGATATCCGCCTGCCGTCCGTCTATGAGTATCCGCTTCATCAGAACCTCACGTTAAAGGTTTCAGGAAGAGTCAGCTCTACATTGAACGTCGCCCGTGCCCTGTCGCTTCGGAAACTCCCGCCTCCGCTTACCTCACACTCGACCCATGAAGCAGAGCTATCGGCGTCACCGTCGGCACCGACAAACAGATACACATGACGTGAAGAGTAGAGCGACTGAATCAGCGGCCAGTATGTTGAGTCTGCCTTTGTGGATATGGTCACCTTGCGGCTTTCGTCGTAGCCTAAGATTTCTTTCAGGCTGTTGGCGTTGACCATTGTTGTTCTGAAGATATCAATCTCTCCTCTCTTCTTTGCGGAGATATCCGTGAGCTTGCTTCCGTTAAAGGGGAACGACACATAGCCGAGCAGGGGGTGCTGCCACATTACGGGGATCACACTTGCGCAGTCGGGGTCGAAGTATATCACTATGCTCTTGGATCCCGAAGGAGTGGTAACCGTGATAAGATTGGCACCTTTGTCAAGGTAAACAGAAGTCTTAGCGAACTTGAACTGGAAGTACCCTGCTGTGGGAGAGCCGGAGTAAATGGTCGTTGATCCCGTCCCGGAAAGAGTTGAATCAACCGTCACCGTGTCGTCGGCTGTTACTGTCGTGCTATCTGCGGTATAAGCACCCGATCCTCCGGCAGTACCCTTGGTAATTGACAAAGCACCGCCGGGATGCCAGAAGAATATCGCATTGTATGTGTTCTTTGACCACTTCAGATTTTGCAGGGCCGACACGTTCTCAACATTAGTCAGCCGAAAGCCCCCTGCATACGGCATCTGATTGGCGAGGTACAGCCAGTAGTTCGCAATGCTGCCTGTCTGCTGATTGGCTGTGCCCCTCTCAAAGTAGATATCAATCTCCAATGACCGGAAATACTCATCAAACTTCTGCAACAGGTTCCCGTTAATGAATTCCAGATCGTCAGGATAGTTCCCTCCGTCGAAAGACCTTAGCAGGTAAGGCATGACATCAGACAGATCGACGGCGAAGTAATGGACCGAGCTGGCCGTCTCGAGGTGAACAGCGTCAAAGGTCACATCTTCGGTGGTGCCGTCAAAGACTATCTCTGCCGAGGGATTGGTCACAGCGGCCGCACCGGACACGGAGAAGTAAAGAACAGGCCGCATGAAGGGGGAGAGCAGCGCACCGGCTGTGGACATCTCATTGAGGATAACTATAGCCATATCATTATTTTCTGAATAACCTTTCTACTTCTGTAACTGTCGCAAAAATGAAGTGATCGGCCAGCTGTGCGACCAGTCCGTCAAACCACTCGTTTGTCACCACATCCTCCACCACGTCGCCGGGGTTGTAACGGTTCGGAACTTGTATTCCCTCTCTCACAATCTTCCACGCTGCAGCGTAAGGATTCACGTCAATGCCCTTGTCCTTCACCCACTGCTCAAGAATGTGACCCAAGCTCCGGGCCTGCTTCGCTGTCTTTTGCTTGTTGGGGTTTCTACCCAACTCCATGTACTGAACATGATGCTCCGATAGCATGAACGCCTTTATAGTCTTACCGTCATCACTCACCTCATAAGTCAGCCCCTTGGCATAACGCCCGGAAGCCTTTAATCCTTTCTCCTGGTATGAGGCAATCAGATCCTTTCGGGTCTGCTCCATGTAGGCGGTGACTATCTGAGAGGCGTTCATCATAACGTCACCGCAGTTATCGTATTGCTATTCCCGGAAGTCCCCGTGTCATTGTACGCCCTCACCCGGTAGTAGTAGGTCGTTCCGGTTGTCAGGCCCGTGATAAGGCTGTACTCCTTATTGCCGCAGTCCCGGTTAGTAACCACCATTGAGGTGAACGTGCTGTTGGTTGCCACGTCAAGGTAGTAGCCTTCGGCCTGTGTCTTGAGCCAGTTGGCTACGAACATTGTCGCTGTACGGTCTGTCGCAGCCGTAGCAGTGGGGGCGGGGGGTGCGCTGTTTGATATGCTCGGGTCGTAGGTGAACGAAAGATCGCAGCCGATAACATCAGTATTCTCATCAAAGCGGTTCAGCTCCCGGAAGATCCTCGCACGGGTGACGGTTATCTCTACCGACCCGCAGAAAGTCTGTAATAGGGCTTCCAGCTGCGCCCTGAGAGCAAGCAGCCGGCGGTCATACTTCTGTCGTTCGGTTTCGTCAAGGCTTGAGAAGGTCCCTGCCGGGTCAAACTTCCTGCCTACCCAAAGGATTGTGCTGACGTTGTAAGCAGCTACCCCGCCGTTGTCAAGCTCTCCGTTCTCTTCAAAGGGGAACATACCTATGAACATCCCGTCGGTCAGGTCCTCCTGCGTTGCCTGCCAGTTCTGAAAGGGCCTGGCCCCGTACATGAAGGTCAGGGAAAGAGATTCAGCCACATCCTCAAAATACTTCACCGGATCAAACATTGTTCTGTTGTATTAGTCGTTTATGATACTCAGCGTCGGTCTTGTTCAGCAGCAGCTTTGTGAAGATGATGCTCCACGGCTGCTTGCCCACCTCGTCATACTTCAGCACATCACCACCGGCCAACCGGTCCAGTGAGGTGAACCATGAGAACTTGTTGAACTCTTCAATCCCGGCGTTCATCTCTTTTGCGTCAGGCTCGTAGGAGAGAGACTGCTCTTTCGTGTTGATCTCGGTGATAGCCTTCAGGATGAAAGTATAGAACCGTGCAATGTCAAACCACTTCATCTGCTCTACCTCTTCACGCTTCAGGTTTAAGGCAACCATAACCACCTCGACGATATCACTCAGCCACAGGTATTCTTTGTTGACCAGGTCCTGGATCTGCTTCACCCTGCCCCACTCCCATTCCTGCGGGTCGATATTGGTCAGGTTCTTTGCCCCGGCCTTCAACCCAAAAGCCTTGTAAAGCTCTCTCTCTTCTGTCTCAAGTGCGACAAACTCCGTGAAGGTGTAGTCATATAACTCGTCTTTTCTCATCCTACGGCACGGGTTGTGGGTTGACTGCTTCCTACGGACCACATGAAGTAATACCTGGCAGCATCGATAAGGTGGTTAAAGGCATCGACCGGAATCCCGGCCTTGCTATCGCTCCACACGTAGTTGTTCAGCTCCTTGGCGAGGTTGACACTTCGCTCGGAAATAATGATCTCATACCCCTGCATGATCTTTAATGCCTCGGCAACGGTGAACTTTGACTTGTTTACTGGTTGCACCCTGAAGTATTGCGTCAGGTTGCGGATCATCCTTGCGTCTGCGCTGTCTGCAATTACGAGATCATTCCGGTTGACGTGTGGCATCATCAGCTTCACAAGCTGATCAAGGCTGTTGCCCTCTCCGTAGATGATCTCATCAAGCCATATTTGCTGCCGCTTATGATCGACTGCCTCCTTCACCAGGGCATCGGGATCATTGTACCCAAAGTCCTGACCGAATCCATAAGGCAATCCCTCTCCCCACTTCTCTCCTTCACGGACATAACGCCAGTTCGGAAGAATAGCCCCCTCAAGTTTACCAAGCTCACCGAGGCCATAGACCCGCCACCAGTTTTCAAATCCGGGTTTGTCGCGCTTCATGAGAATATTCTGCCGTTCCTTCTCTGGCAAGTATGGATTATCGGTGAAATTGCTTTTGATGACAACGTGTTCAAAGTTAGGGATGACCTTCTCGTGAAGCCAAAAGCTCTGGTCGGGGTTGAAGTCAAGAAATGTACTCTCCTGTGTACGGGTGTTCAGCTGATCAAATACCTCATAGGTGATCTTTCTGTTGCACTCATTGATAAACAGGACATCCCTTCGTGGCCCATGTGCCTTTGCTATGTTACCCTCAATGCCAAAAAACTCAACCGTACTGCCGGAGGGAAAGCGGTAAACACTGTCGGATTTATTCTTGACAAGGCCGGGGTTGATATTGAACTCCATAAGTATCTTGTCAAAGTCAATCATGACGCCACTCTTTAGGTGCGGCAAGGCATAGGAGGCTATGGTGATGCGTTTGTTATGGTGTGTCTTTGCGATAAGAGCAAGCAACTGAAGTACACTATGAGTCTTTGAGCTTCCCTGTCCCCCTTGTAAAATGATTAGCTTCTCCCCGGCTTTATATGCGTCCCATATCTGATTGAATACACCTGTGAACTTGGGATCGGGCATCACTCAAGCATCTTTTTAAGTTCATTCCCGATTCTGGCATCGGTCACATGGATGTTGATAGGATTCTTCAGCGGCTCATCATCGCTGGTCACGTCCCGCTTCTTCGGCATGACAAACTCCATCAACTTGAAAAGCATATTGAGGTACTTGTCGGGGTCGCTCTCACGCAACGCATCAAGGGTGCCATTGACCTTGACTATCTGACCCGACACAATGGAGTTGATAATCTCCTTCATCGCGACAGTGGTCTTGTTCGGCACTCCAGGCACTCGCCCCTTCGGATTATTTGTCTTACCTTTGCCCGGCCCTCTCGCCATTTTTGCTGAGATTTGTTGTTTTCAAATCGGACAGCGTTGTCTTAAATGTAAAACGATGTCGCAACAAATATACAACATCGTCTTACGAAATGCAAAAAAATTTTACCCCTCAAAATATACCCAACACCGCTGAATAATCTCCTCTTTGTCGTCTCTCTCAAAGCGATGGTCTTCTACTACCCAGTTCCCTTCCTCTAATTCCTCTTCACTTGGACATTTCCCGCTTAATAGTTTCATGTGTGAAGTATTGCTAAAAACTGAGCCATTCAAATAAGATTTGTTATTTAATGGGCACGGGAAATCATCAACCTCAATAACCCAATAAGCATCTTTAGGCTTTCTCCCAATTCTGGCATTTCGAGATTGAAATGTCTCATAGGTAGATGGTTCTTCTAATTGTTCAAATACGATTTTCATTTTTCACAGTTTTAATTTAACAATGTTTTATCAAATGTACAGCAATGTAGTGTATTGTGCAAATCTTTTTTATCCCACCTCGGCGTACTGTTTTAGTTACCTCTCTGCTCGACACGTTCGAAGTAGTAGCCGTCTCTGGTCAGTGACTTCCGGTCTATTGCTGAATAGACCCCTGTTACGCCCCTGCCGGTTTTCTTTGCCGCCTCTACAGCACTGGGGAACGTGGCTATGAGGTTTCTGTTGCTATCGAGCATCCTGACGGGCTTCTTGTTGTGTGCCGCCAGTCTTTTGATAGTTGCCTCTTCTGCTACCTGCCACATCATTTCAAGGGCCTTGGCAATGTAGGGGCAGGCTTCGGCGGGGATCAGGCTATTCGGCAGTATCTCATGCTCCAACATAAGGTTAACGGCGGTGTCTGCTGTCATCCCTCACCTCCTTCCGTCTTTATTAGTGATAATCTGTAGGTCATTACGTCCCACGTGCCATGTCCATCAGTCACGGTAGCGAATAGTCCGATAGGCCCAATATCTACAATCGTAACGGCATATTTCTTGTCAAGAGTTACCACATCACCTATCTTCAACCCCTCGGGATTATATGGACGTCTTGCTGCAATTATTTTCTCATACTTTTCCATTACTCACCCCCTTCCGTCTTTTGTGAGTTGTTCGGTTTTTTCCGAACAGGTCAGGCAGGAGCGAAGAAATCCAGTCTTGGGGTCTCTGTTTTTTTCCCTCTCTACTGCTTCGACTTTCATTTTGGGCTGTGGCACACCATTACGGCAATCTTCTCCGTGCTTAGAACAGATAGTCCAATAGCCCGTACTGCTCCAATAACATCCACCGCTTGCCCCTTCATTATTGCAACCATCAACCTCACACCACCCCATGTAAGGCTCTTTATCTTCATGCATCCTCTCTTTTATCCGTTTCTCCACCTCCTGATTGCAAAAATCATTGACCAAGGATTCACCCCAATCAATCATTAAGTTGTCATTTTCACCCAACCCCATGTTCTCCAATCCAAAAAAGGATTTATAGTGTCTGCTGATTTTATTTC
>Ga0123335_1004083_pt1 | contig 19397 bp, 14 predicted proteins | sample BiotimSIPDNA_2_FD_89707 | JGI IMG/M metagenome (GOLD analysis project Ga0123335, IMG submission 89707) | Anaerobic biogas reactor microbial communites from Washington, USA - Biogas_R2 time_0 SIP DNA | ecosystem: Engineered > Bioreactor > Anaerobic > Unclassified | place: Washington, USA...
ACTTTTATCTACGGGCGTTGACATTATTGGTAGGCGGAAGTATATTACAGACGGAAACACTTGTAATAACGGTAGAATTAATTGAAAAAACTTCTAAGGGGCATTCTATGTTAAACTTATCAGGTTGGAGGCTTGCCGAATGGGGAAAAAAGCAAAACTGGTTGATATTCTGAAAATGGCGCTGCTGCTGGAGGAAAGAGGTTTCAATTTTTACACGAATCTCGCCGCCCTGGCCAGGGATGAGGGGGTAAAGCAGCTGGCTTTAAAACTGGCCGGAGATGAAAAGGAACACCAGCAGGTTTTCAGTAAAATAATTAACGAATACCAGGGGGATGAGACACTGGAACAGGAGGAATTGCGTTACCTGAACGCAATTGGCAGGGACGACATCTTCCCTGATTTTTCTGAGCTTAAGGAACTGTCGGAGAAAATCGATTCTTATCGGGATGTACTGAATATCGGGATTCAGGCAGAGAAAGACTCTATCTTGCTCTATCACGAACTGACGGTGTTTATACGTTCGCAGGAAATTAAAAGGACCATTTATAAGCTGCTTGAAGAAGAAAAGATGCACCTGGTAGAATTGAGAAACTACCTGGAAGAATAAGGGCTGTTGTTTTCAGATTGCAGCATTTAAGGTTATTTTAAGTTTTAGCTGCTAAGTTAGTTTTGCGCGCAATCTAAATTGATATATTTAGATTATTTATTTTATCCCGCCCAGCAGCTTTACATACTAAAAACCACATAAACCTCACATATACAGCAAAAACTACTATGGGAATTGCCCCATGGGCATTAATTACTCAACTGCCTTTTAGCGTTTGAACAGGAAGACATTTATTGTCCATGAATGGGAAGCTGAAAAACTCACCGCCCACTCTTCAGTGAACAGGAAGGAGTTTTTATGTCCATTTTCGATCTGCCCCGCCTGGCTGAGGAACTGCCATTCCGGGAAAAGGCGCTGTGGCACAGAATTTATGAGATAGATGTTCTGCATGGTAAACTTGAACTGGTTCCGGGTCTCCGCAGTTGGGTTGAAGAAAAGTTGGGAAGCGGGCCGGAGGTTGAAAACCAGAAGATTATCCGGACAACCAATCTAATTAGCGGAGAGGGAGCGCTCTTTAACAGACTCCGGAGCAGGCGACCCACGGCCCGTTTTGCGGAAACAGACCTGGAATCCCTGGTGGAGGAACACCGCAGCAACTGTCCCTTCTGCGCTTCGGAAGAGCGCACTCCCGGGGAAAGGTTTGGGCGCATCCGGGGGAAATATTGCCTTACGGCGGCCAATCTGGCCAAATATGACGGATACCACGGTTTAATCATAGCCCGGGAGCATCACCCGCTAAGGTTCAATGAGGATATGGTGGAGGATTATTTCAGGGTGGCCGCCCGGTGGTTCCAGGAGGTCAAAACTGATGCCGCCCTGAGGGGCGGCGGACCGGCGCTCTACCCTTTTTTGATCTGGAACTGCCTCTGGCCCTCAGGCTCTTCCATCCTGCACGGACACCTTCAGCTGACAGTTGCTCAAAGACGCCCTTATCCCAGGCTGAAACAGCTGCTGGACTGCAGCACCCGCTACAGGCACCGCTACGGCAGTAATTACTTCCAGGACCTTTATACCCTTTACAAAGCTCTGGGCCTAGGCTGGGAAAAAGGCGAAAGCCGCTTCCTCTCAATGCTGACACCCATTAAGGAAAAGGAAGTCTGGATTTTGCTGCCTCCGGGGCCTGCAACCCCGGACCGGCTGGGGCAAGCCGGCAGGGCGGTTGGCCGCGTGCTGGGCCGGCTAAAGCAGCAAGCCTGCCTGCAGAGCTTCAATGTGGGGGTTTACCTCCCTCCCCTGGGGGGAGAAGCAGAACCCGGAGGCTGGGAAGACTTCCCCCTGGTGGTCCGCCTGGTGGACCGCGGTGACGTCTTTAACCGCACAGCCGACTTTGGCGCTATGGAATTATTTGCTTTAAGCGTAATTAGTTCGGACCCCTTTAGCGTGGCCGGGCTATTGAAGCCAAGCCATAATGCAGAATTTTCTTCAGGCTAGACATTCATGCCGCTGAAGCGGCATCTGCAGGAGGATGAAAAATGTCTATTTTCAGAGTAGAATTATCTCCCCGCAATTCACGCCGGGTGGTATTTGTAAATGAATCCGCTGTAGGGAGGCAGCACAAAGTGCTGCTCCGGCATATCATCGCTGACGACGATACTGTCGGGATCCAGCGGATCCTTGTTGCCGGCCGGGGGCAGGTCGTTGATCTGTTCGATGTCGCCCAGCTTGATCCAGCGACCCGGGTCAAAGGGAAAATTCAGGGAAACATCATGCCCCTCAAAGTTAAGCATCACCAGCAGTTGTCCCGACGGATCGGCGCTGCTCCGGGCCTTCCAGCCGAGAACTCTTTTTCCGGCGCCCCTGTTATGCTCCAGCCAGGGACCTGCAAGCCAGTGGAATTTACCCTCCTCAACAGGATTATAGCCGTTGATTCTTAAAGCTTCATACCTTTTTCTGAGGTTAATCAGGGACCTGGCCCACTGGTAAAATTCGTTGTCGTCCCCGGCATACTTGCTCCAGTTCACCTTAATCCTGTTCCTTTCCCTCTCCACGCCGTACTCCTGCCCCATATAAATCATCGGCTGCCCCAGGGCTACCATGGTAGTCAGAAGTCCGAGGCGGGCCTTTCTTTCCTTGATTTCCGGATCCTGCAAATGCTCCCCGCCGGTGGCTACCTCAAATTGAACGCTGTTTTCGTCATGACTTTCGCAATAGTTAATAACATTATTGGTGTGGGCCGCAAAACTGTCCTTGCTGAAATAAATCATGGCGCCCATGTTATCCGGTTCGTTGCCTATTCCTTCAAATACTCCCTCCCGCAGCAGGGCCTTTACCTTGTCGTGGAAATGGTTGGACCACTGGGCATAGCCGTTATATCCCTCGATGTTAAGATCTTTTTCATTGGGCAGGTTTTCGGCAATCATGATGGCGTCGGGCTTGAACCCCTTATCCTTGATCTCGTGGGCCAGCCGGTGCAGCAACTTGTGGTTCAAAAAATAACTGTGGGTGGCGTCGAAGCGAAAACCGTCAATGTGGTATTCCTTAATAAACAGTTTGCAGGAATCAATAAGCATGTTGTCCACTTCGTCTTTACCCGTGGCCACTTTATTTCCCCACATTGTTTTGCCGGAAAAATAAAAGCCGCCTTCGCCGGAACCGTCGTCAATGAGGTTCCACAAGGGGTTGAAATCATTCGAAGTATGATTGAAAACCTGATCTATCAGCACGGCCAGACCGTGCCGGTGGGCTTCGTTAACCATCTCCCTGAAATCGTCCGGGGTGCCGAAGTCCTTTTCCACGGCCATGAAGGTGCAGGGCTCGTAGCCAAGTCCTCTCTTCACCGGAACTTCCGACGTAGGCATGAGGGCCAGGGCGGTTATACCCAGCTTATTAAAATAACCATCCCTGATCCGGCGGGTAACGCCCTTGAATGTTCCCTGGATATCTTCAGGGATCCCGGTGTCGTTGTCAGTAAAACCGTAGATATTTAATTCATACAGGATTAAATCCTTGATGTCCGGTGTTTTCCAGTCCTGGTCGGTCCACTTGAATTTTGTCGGGTCCACCACCACGGCATTGCGGTATTTATAATCATCGCTGTACAACCTGGTATAGGGATCGCTCACATACCGTTCATTTTCAACGGCGCCTCCCTGCAGGTAGAACTTATACTCGATGGGGGAATCCGGTTTAAGCCCGGCCTTGATGCGCGCCAGCCAGATATTGGGCTGGTAGTAAAACCCCCGGTAAAGCTCCATGGGAATAAATTTTTCCTCCTGGGGCAGGGGGTGCGCCGGACACTGCCAGTCGTTAAAATTTCCAACCAGGTAGACCCTTGCCGCATAAGGATGGAAAAACCCGAAAAGAACGGAACCGTCAGTAAGGATATTCGCTCCCAGCATAGAGGTTATACCAAGGCCGGAAACGTCGGTATTGGGGAGGTAAAAATTGTCCCCGGGCACAAGGTGGCTGATTTGACGGTAGTAATCGTTGATATTGCCCACAGGGGACGCCGGTCGAACATTGTAGATATTGTGCCTGTTCGCCATGGACCAGATTTCTTTGCCCAGGTGGGCATGAAAGGACCTGTTGAATTTCTCCTCTTCCCAGGGGACGTCTTCCCCTTTTCCGTCCTTAAAAATAAAGTTGAAACTGCTGCGGTTATAGGACAGGTCGTAATAAACACCGAAGTCATCAAAACCGCCCGGCTCCACTTCCCTTTCCAGGGTAGCCCCGTCACTTACCCACACCCACATAACCGGCTCCAGAAAACCGTTTTTGTTATCGTAATGAATTCTAACCCTGTGGTGCATAAATAACCTCCTAAAGACTGTTATGGTGTATATTTTCTGCGATTTTGCATCCTCTATGCATGCACGGGAGATTATGCTTCCATTAAAACCAAGTCAAAAACAAAAATCCCCGTCCAGGAAGGTACGGAGAAATAGACTTTTTGTTTCTTTGCTTTGCGTGTACATAGCCCTAACCAACGGGATTTAGCCCGGGATGGTTAAGTTTGTTTCTTAACTTTAATTAAATTTGTCAACCCCTGCTTAAACCCGGCACACCTAACGCAACGCTAAACAAAAATAAATTCTGCAGAGAACTTGATGAAAATTGTTATGGACAGGAACTGACCGGACCCTTTGTTGGGTCTTGAAATATTTATTTCCCGGCTGATTTATTTTCAATTTCAGCTATAATACTTTAGATTTACCTTTTGCTTACATAACTTCCTCAAACAAAGAAATCTGTTTGACATCCGAAGCCCTGAATACGGCTTTTTCCAACTTTTCATCATCCTGGACAGCGTTAAAGTCCCGGATGATTTCCTCAAATTTTAAATATTCGTTGCTGCCGATAACGCTGCTCCTTACCTTGAGCATGTAAATCAGGTTGAAACAGTTCATAATGGAGTTCTGCTTGAGGTCTGAGAGGCAGATGAGCTGGGTACGGTGTTTCCTGGCAATCTCAAACAGCGGGTTCAAAAGGTGCTCTGAAGATATGGGTCCGAAGGGGTTGTCCATCACCAGCACCCGGGTATCGGTACCGGCGTCGCCCCCCGCCGCCTCCATGGCCCTGGCCCTGGTATAGGTCATAAGGGCGGACAGCACGGAAAAGAAGACAACGAACTTCTCGCCGCCGGAATTCTCGCGCACTGCGTCCTCCCAGCGCTTCAAGCGGCTGTTCTGCATATTCAAGTCGATCTTGAACACACTGACCGGAATATGGGGGTTGCCCAGAAACACGTTGAGCAGCTCGCGGCTGGACATCAGCCTGGCGGCGGTTTTTCCGGCCGCATCCTCCCTTTTTTCCTGCCTGGTCATCTCTCTTACCTTTAAGATGCATTCCTCGATGTACTCTCTCATCCTCTGCCTGGCTGCGTCCTGGTTGTCCAGCTGCAGCTCGATTTTCAGCATCTGTACCTGCCTGCTCCTGCCCTGGAGGCGGATCCTGGAATTATCGGAAATCCACTGGATTTCTTCGTAAAACCGCAGGCCGTGCAAAAAACTCTGCTGCACCAGGTCCTTCTTGTTCCGTTCCAGGTTGGCCAGCTGGCTTTCGTACAGCCTGATCAGTTCGGCCAGTTTCTCACAATGCTGGCTCATGCGCTCATAAAGGAAATAAAAGCTTTCGTATTCCAATACAGCCTTATCCCAGAGGGGGTCGAGCCCTTTAAAGATATTATCGATATTAAGATTTTTATCCTTGTAGTCGATCCTGAGCCCGGCGTAACTGTTCCTGAGCCTGTCCGCAGCCTCTTTGTTTTTACTTCTGGTTTTGTCAAAGTCCCGGGCCAGGCCGGCAGCCTGGGCAGCGGCATCCCTTTCGGGGACAAAATCTTTTTCCGGCTCAGTTGCTCCCGGGTCGATCAACCGCCCTATTTCTTCCCGTATTCTTTCATACCCGCGGATTTGTTCGCTTATCTTTTTGTTTGCCTCTTCCAGCTCTCTTCCACGCCGGCGCGCCCTCCTGCGCCGCTCCCCAAAATCCCCCCTGATCTCCTCCGGGGGAAGGGGAGCCTCCACACCAATCCTTTTTATTTCCTGGAGGGCGTTTTTAAGGGCTTCTTTGGCGGCAGCTTCATTAGCAACCGCAGCCATTTCCTCCTGCCGCCGTTCCTCCAACGAGACCTCCAGAGAAACAATTTCTCCAGCAATTTTTTCCCCGGCCTGTTCATCGTAAACCAGACCGGCGTACTCTTCCTCCTTCAGGCCGAGTTTTGCAAGCTCCCGCTGCATTCGGGCACAATCCTGTTCCAAATCCTTTTTCCTTTTTTCCAGCTGCTTGAGATCCCCGCTAAATTTTTCTTTTAGAGCCCGCAGCCTTTCTTCCAGCTCCTCCACGCTTCCTTCGACAGTTTCCGCTGCCGGGGCGGCGTCTTTATATAAAATGTAACGCGTTTGGGCATCCTGCTGCTCTTTTTCCTTCTGCCAGACCTGCCTTTCGATAGCACCGATTTCTTGCCGCAAATTTTCCCGGCTTTCTGCCAGCTGCTTCTGTTGCGCCGCCAAATCCTCAATTTCCTTCCTAACTGCGGACAGCCTGCCGCGGCAGTTCTGGTAATCCTTTTCCTTTTCGATAAAGCCAGCAAAAAGCTCCACGGCTTCCCCGGCTCTTTGCAGTTGTGCCTGTAACTCCTTTAGGCGCTGTTCCAGTTTTCCGGCTTTTTCTTCCAGCTTTCTTTTTTCTTCTTCCAGGGCGGAGAGTTTGTCCTCGACGTCCTGCAGCTGTTTCTCACACTCGTTTTTCCTTTTCTCCAGGTTGTATCGGTAATCCGCAGCGAAATTAAACCTGGAGCAAACTGTCCGGTCGGAAAGAACCGCCCTGTGTTCCTCCGTCAAATGGTCATGCTGCGCAGAAGCCGCGTCCCGCTTTTGCTCGAGCTCCGCCACCAGCCCGGCCAGCCCCTCACTCTCAAACACCCTGCCCTCGTAGAGGCAGGCCAAAGCTATCCCTTCCCCGGTTCGGGTCACCCGGCCGTCATTGGGTACTTTTTTTGCCAGGTCCTCGTAAGCTATCAGGGGCGCTACCCTGCGCATGGTCATATTGCCCAGGGCGTCGGCCACCCGGTCCAGATCAGCCCTGGCCATGATGAAAGCATAGGGCAGAACCGGATTGCCCCCCAGCATCGCCCGGCGGTTTTCCGGCGGCAGGCCGCGCAAGTATGCTTCACCCGTTTCATACGGGATGTCCAGGCCGGCCAGCAGGGAGGCCAGCTCCTCCGGTGTGTGCAGCCGCCCGTTTTTCAGCGAGGCAAGCGACTCCGCGGCGTCGTTACGGACCCGGGCGGCCTCCTCCAGCCTGTCCTCAAGATTCTTCACATGCTGTCCGAAGAGGGCGCTGAGACGCTCCCGGTCAAATCTGAGAGCAGGATCATAGCCGTACTTGTTCAGAATTCCCATGATCTCCTGCTCCCTTTGCTCATATTCGCTGATATCCCGCTCAAGTCCGCTTAAAGCCGCCTTTCCGTCGGCCTGTTCGCACAAGAGCGCTTTTACCTCAGAGTCGATACCCTGCAGGCAAGACGCAGCAGCAGTCCTTTCCCCTTCCAGCCTCCGGATCTTCTCAGTCAGCTCAGCCCGGGTATTTTCCAGGGCCGCCCCGGTTTTCTCAATCTCTGCGGCATCGAGTTCCCCCAGAAGGTTTCTTCTTAGGCTGAGGCCGAGCTTCCGCTGAACTTCCCCGGCATACCTTTCAAAGCTGCTTTTCCGTTCCTCCAGCCTGCCCTTTTCCTGCTCAAGTTTGTTTCTTTTCCCTTCAATATTTCGCAATTCCTCCCCGGCCTGTCCGGCGAGCCTTTCCTTCTCCCTCTTTTCCCCGTTTAGACGGGCAAGCACGGCGGCAAGAGAGGCCAGCTTTTCCTCAAGCTTTATCTTCAAAGAGTATTCCAGGCTTCGCACCCGGCCGTCACTGTCATACTGTTTCCTGGCTGCCGACAGTCTCTCCGCCAGGCCTGAAAGCTCCGACCTTATCCGGCTGATTTCCCCTGCCAGGCGGGCCGCCTGCATTATTTTTTCGCGCAACCTGGCCTCCTGCAGGGCGTCCTCGGTTTCTCTGCGGCTGTTCCCGGCGGTTTCGAGCTTTTTCCGGGCTTCTTCGTATTCCGAATGCCTCAACCAGTAATCATTTGAGCGCTCCTCCAGCTCTACCCGCTGCTCCTCGGCCCTGCAGGCCTCCATCTCCAGCCCGTTTTCCTCATATTTCCCCTCAAGCGCTCTTTTTTCAGCCGCCAGATAACCGTGCAGCGCCGCGAGCTGCCCTGCCAGCTTTTTCTGCCCTTCGAGTCCCTGCACCAGCCCGGCCAGGGCCTCCACCTGCTCCCTGAAGGTCCCCAGGAAGCTGTCCAGGAGCTGCTTTTCGATGATGAACCGCTCGTTCTCCACAACCTCCCGCACCAGGCTTTCCAGCATCTCCTCCAGCCGGCGCGCTTCGGACCTGTTTCTGAACATGGCCTTTTCCACGGTCTTGATGATCCAGTCATTCAACAGCTGGCTGGAGTTTCTGCACTTCTGAAAGATTTCTTCCAGGCCGCCCTCACTGTCGTTGATTTTGGCGATGACATTCCGCCACTCGTCCTGGGCAATCCCGAATTCTGCCAGGTGCTTCCCGTAGCGGTCCCCGTCGTCCTCCGGAAAATAGCCAAAGGCAAGGGGATCTTTTCTGGCCTTTTCAGAAATCATCTCCCTGGCTTCCCGGAAGGGCAGCACCTCCAGAACACCGCCCTTCCGGTTCACGAAGGGGATATGGGCAATATCGAAGGTGTTGGCGCCGGTATATTTAGCAGTGAAGGTAAAATACCTGATTCGGCTCTTCTCATCCTCTGCTCCCGGCGCTTCCGCTGACACAATCCCGATCCCGGTCAGCAGGTAGCCGCCGGCTCCGTCGAGCTTCCACTCAATCATAATGTAGGCCGGCAGCTTTTTCTTGCGGAAAAAGCTCGCTATCCTGCGCCCCTGGATCGTAACGCCCGGAACCACCGGCTGCATAAAAAGCTGGACCAGAACACTCTTACCGCCGCCGTTAGCCAGGTTCAAAAGAGCGTTCTCCCCGCCATGGAAGTTAAAGGTCTCATCGAGTATGTGCCGCGAATCATTATTGTAAGAGAAGTTTATTATCCGGATCCGGTTAATCCTGGGCATTACCCCCGGCACCTCCTTCAAACAACCTGTTTATTTCGCCGACCCGGCTGTCGTTGAGGTAATAATTCAGCATCAGGTCGTCGAGCTTTCTGGTGGTGCGTATTTCCCGGTCATCATCCACAATCCTGAGCAGGTTCTCCCGCTCCAGCAGCCGGCAGGCGTTCAGGATGGTGCCCACCTTTGTCTTGCGGCCCTTTTCTTCAAAATCCTGCTTGCTATCCCACAGTTCCGCCACTCTGATAAAATTGACGGCGTACCTTTCCTCCAGCGCGGTTGCCTGAGCACTGTCTTCCAGGGCAAGGGCAAAGCGCTTGTCCAGCTCCTCAATCAACTTGCTGATCCTTAAAAACTCCCGCTGTTTGGGATTCCTGTTCCGGCTGCCATAGAAAAGGTAAAGAATGAACATGGAGATATAACAGAGCAGGTAGGCGTCAACCAGCCTGGCGTCAGAGGCCACCCATTCCCGGAAGTCCTTGGTTATAAAGCCCAGCAGGCTGTTCCCGCTATCCGGGACAAGGTAGATTGCGCTGGAAGCTTCCACGATCCTGAAGTCCATTTCTTCTTCGAACTCAGCCAGGATTGACCGGACTTCGCTGTTGCGGAACTCCAGAAAAAGGTCCCCATCAGTCTCCCTGTCCAGCTGCCCCTTATCCAGCAATTTCCTGAATATCTTTATGGCTGTATTTAAATGGCTCAAGCAAAGCTCACCTCGATCACGAAATCACTGATGGCGACACGCCTGCTGAACATGACATCCCCCCGGCGGGATGATATTTCCTCTTCGAATACTCTCTCGTCGGGCTTTGTAATCACTATTTTTTTCACCCCGTACAAATCAGGGCGTTTGTCTTCAATACAGTACAGGCAGAACCCGACGTCCAGCTCTCCGGTGGCGTTGGCCACCACTTCATCGTGCTGCTCTTTCCAGGCTGTGATGTCAATAACGTTCAGATCATAAAGCTTCAGCATCGATATAAAAATAAGATCATCTGCGGTCAGCAGTTCAAAAATGTCCTCCCGTTCTTTCAGGTATTCAAACAGTTCTCCAAATCTGTAGGCCGCCCCTTTGCCCGCGGCAAACTCCAGGATGCTGCGGATGAATTCCGTATTGGCTTCGTTCATTCTTTTAATTTTGATCCGCTCGATATCTTCTCCTAGTTCTTCAATGGCCACTCCCTCCGCCGTCCCCTCCTCCTGCCGGAGCCGGGACTGGCGTTCAAACAGCGAGAGCAGGTTGAGCTTCCGGTCCGGGTTAGGCCTGAAGAGGGGATTCAACAGCTTCCACAGGGAAGGAACGGCGCTCTCCCGGCAGCTTTCCAGGGGAATCAGGATTTCCCGTTCAAAGTCATAGTTCCGGGCCAGGGAAAGGGAAAAGGAGTCCGCGATGGTTTCCTTGTAGATCCTGGCCAGGCTGTGCCGCTCGAGGATCAGCTCCTTCTGCTCGTCGATGGTGGTATTGATGTTTCTCCTGATGACGGCTATCTCCGAACGCGCCCTCCTCATCTCTTCGTCCAGAACGCCCCTGGAAGCTTCCTCTTCTTTAAGACGCTCCTCCGACAGCACGATCATATCCCGGATTTCTTTCATAATGCCGTACTCTTCCTCCAGCAGGGTGTATGTGCTGCCCACCAGCCTTTCAAACTCCTGGATATCCACATCGTAAATGTTTTCCCTTATTTTCTGGATGAACTGCCTGATGTCGTTCTTTTTCTGCCTGATCATCTGCACCAGGTTGCCGCTCTGCCCGATGGCCTTTTTGTAGTTTTTGCGCCTGATCAGTTCGCGCAGCTTCAGCTCTTCTATGGTAAAGCTGATCTCCTGTTCCACTTCCTTGGTCCTGAAGAGCAGGTCATAACCCTGGTCCGTAAGCTGGTAGGTGGTCACATAGCCCCGCTCCACCTCCTTCAGCTTGTCGTCAATGAGCCTGATCCGGACCGGGGCCAGACCCTGCCCGTACCTCATCACCGGGTAATACCTTGCTTCCCCGCCGTTTTGCAAGATGTCTTTGATAATGTACTCCGTGATCGTGCGAACAGCCGGCGCTGGAAAATCCAGGCCATAATCAGGCATAATCCCGGCAACAAAGGCCGCGATACTGTCCATAGTGCATTCTTCATCCTCGGCGAGAGTCCTTTCCATGATGAATACAAGGACGGAGAATATAATATTATCAAGCTGTCCCGGGTCGAACAGCCTCTCGATGTCCATCCTCCGGTTGCCCCGGTTGACGATGGAATCGACGGCCGCCACAATCTGCATCCTTTTCTCAAAGCCTTCAAGAAACTCAAAGCCCCGCCTGTTCATTTGCGCCATCCCCCGCTTCTCTTGAAAATAGGCTTATTCATATTCTGCTTGTGCCGCGGCAGTGGCATGGGTGTCTACCCCGAGCAGAGACATTTTCAACCTGAGCATAAATATTTTCAACTTGTTCATAGACATTTCAACCTGAACATAAACATTCCATCTTGAGAATATACATTTCCAACCTGATAATAGATTTTAACCTCTGCCGGGTCCGCGTCGCGGCATGATTGTCTAACCCAGGATCCTTGCTACCACCTGGTAATTGATGATCTCCTGGGGTATGTACCTGCCCCTTTCCAAAATAGCAGCCAGCACACCGGCCGCATCAAAGCCCAGCAGGGAAGCGAATTCCGCCAGGGGAGCCTCTAAATCCCGCTCGTCCGGCGACTCCGGCAGGTCTATATCCCCGGCCAGCTTGAGCATAAGCCGGTACAAGGCGGAAAAGGGCCGGATTAGAAGGCCGGGGTTGGCCGCCCTGGCCCGGAAAAACAGGCGGATCCCCTCCCGGTCCAGGTCGCCGAAATAAAGAAAAGGCCCGGCTTGTCCCCCTTTAACGCCCAGCATCAGGGCCTTGTATTCCTCCAGGGCGCCGCGCTTGGAAATTTTATTGCCTTCACCGTAAAGGAGCACATCCACAGGAGTGCCGGATACTCTGTTCTTCCCGGTTTCCTGGAACAGTTTTCTGAAAGTATACCAGGTATCCTTGTTCTCCAGGATAAGTACGGTCATCTGCTCCCGGCGGTCGTGCACGTATTCGAAAAACGGCTCCGGGGTATCGTAGCAGTTCAGGAAATCTTCTCCCAGACCACTGAATTTGAGGACTTCCCTTACAAGGGCGGAACTCTGGTCAAGGAGTTTTTCCCTGCCCCACACGGAAAATGACCTTTCCTTGCGGGACATGGGTTCTTCCAGCAATTCCGGCGAATACCACAGATACCGGCTCAGGCCCCCGACAATCTCCTGGTGCTTTTTGAATAAATCCGGCCTTTTCAGATAACCGGCGATATTTAAGGCAGGATTGAGCTGCCGGATGGATTCAAGATAACTCTGAAAATCTTCCTTTGGTTTGATGATGCGGTATTTATTGAACAGGGGCGGCAGCCTGCCGTTCGAGCCCGAAGACTTGACAGGTACAAGCAATCCGTCTGCAACCAGCTTTTCGACCACCCGGTGGAACGAGTTATAATCAGGCTGCCGGACAACCCTCTGCAGTTCCGTTTCAGTTAGAGTTGTTTTTCCTATTGTTTTGACGTATTTCCACAACTCATCAACCAGCCCCAAAAAAATCGCCTCTCCCGCTTCCTTTAAGTTTTAGTTTCTAGCTCTCTTTAGATAATCAAAGATAATCAACTAAAAAATACAGGTTTCCGGTATTAGCCAAAGCACACCATAATTATATAATAAATACACAAACTTTTAAAATCTGAATATTTGTTACAATTTACTCAACTTGAACTGCCCGGGAACATTTATTCTGCACAGGGCCTGTCTTATCCGGCATATGTCAAGTATAATAGAAAAAACATGGTGGAGCAGCGTCGGATCGAAGAACTGGAGGTAGCGGGGGCAAGGACCGGAACCCTCTGTCTTATTTTGAGCCTTAAAGATATCACCTTCCTTGCCCTGCAAAGCACGGGCTTATTAAGGAATTATTAAACAGAGAGGAAGAACAGTATAGATAGAACAAGATTCCGTAAAACCGGCATTATCCTGATTATACTTTCCTTTGTTCTTTACGGAGGGCTGTTAATTGTCCCTTTTACCCCTTACCCATTGGGCACAAAGGCAGCAATTTCCTCAATCCTGATTGTATCGGGGGAAATATCATTCTGGGTCGGCGGCTTCATTCTCGGTAAAGAACTGGTGATGAAATACAGGAGACACCTGAATCCCTTGCGCTGGTTTAAGAAGAAAAAGGAATAAAGACAAAAATGCAGGGACTAACTATTACGCACAACAAGGACCTCACTGGATTTAGTACAAATACTGTCAAGGCAGGCAACAACAAAAACACGGCCCAGGGTACCTGCGGGCACCCGCCAGAGTATTTCGGCAACCCCGGTAACCGCACTGGGACAATCGATTCCGATCAGCCGGGCGTTTTCACAAGCTTCGGTGCCGGTAGGTTCCAGGAAGAAGAAGGCCCGGGAGACCGGGCGGTTGAAGGTGGCCCGGACAATTACACGGCCATCAAGCTGAACTGCCCCGTCAGCCCTGGGCAAAGGCTGACCCGTTTCTGAAAGGAGCCTGAGTGACAGGACGCGAAGCTGCCGGCCATCCGGCGCAGGTGTTGGCGTGGGAGTTGGAGTTGGCCGCGGTGTGGGCGTAGGTGTTGGTGTTGGCCTGGGTCTACCGGTAGGAATGCAGATGACCTGCCCTGCAAAAATAATGTCGGGGTTTTCGATCTGCGGGTTAGCGTCGACAATCTGCCGGACTGTCACGCCAAATTTTTTAGCGATGTTGAAGAGTGTATCTGAAGCCTTTACGGTGTAGAACTGACCGTCACATTCCCGGGGCGGAGCCGGGATTTGCCCTTCAGAGTTCAGAGAACCCCTATATTTGTCATCACTCAAACTTTATTACCCCCTTGCTCTATTCTCAGTTGATTTACTATATGCAAATAATGGAGCAAGGTGTAATTTTTGTAACCCTAAAATGTATAATTCAGTGCAAGTTTTGGACAGGCAAACTTCCAGCCTGTTATTTTTGTAAACTCAGAAAGTGACATTGACGTTGAAATCTGTGAGGCTGTGGTCGCCCCTGGCAGGGATTCGGAGAAGATAAAGTTTAAAAGGACCGAGGGGTATCCCACCGCTGCCTGCGTTATTCATAGGGGACCGTATAACACCATCGGCCTGGCCTACAGCACCGTTATGAAATGGATTGAGGAAAACGGTTATGAAATTGCAGGTCATCCCAGGGAATCGTATATAGACGGATGCTGGAATAAAGAAGACCCCGCTGATTGGACCACTGAAATCCAGGTTCCGGTAAATGCAAAGCTATAGTTTTGTTTAGATTGAAGCTGCGGACTCGGGTTTAAACAGAAAAGAGCCGTTTTAATAATGCTTGTCGTAACGTTTCATGAAGGAAACTTGAACTGGTTTTATTACACCAACCAGTTCAAGTTTTCCTTTAATTTTGATAAGGTTTAACTGCCCTATTACGCCGTTGTTCTCTAACCCTCAATCAGCTCGGCCACGGGTACCTCCCTTACCCCTTCCCCTCCATCCACAGGCTTAACCATTGCCGTGCCATCCTCCGGAATTACGCTTTCGATCCAGATGGGCGAACCATGGTGCAGTACGGTAATGGTTTCGTCCACATTCAATATCTGCCGTGCCCTTTGAATATCCATATTATCCCTCATATCTTTGGTTTTTGTTAAAATAACATTCCCCTCAAAGAAAAAATAATACATCCATGAGCTGTATTCATCAGGTAAAGCCTGCCTTAAATGTATTAATAGATAAAATTTCAAATGTAATTATCAAAATAATAATGGAAGCAAAAGAACGTCCCTTTGTTCCTTTGCTTCCTGTTTAAATCTACCTTGCTTACACTACTTTTTTCGAATTGGAATCCTGCGAGGTGGCATCCCGGATCACTTTACTGTATGCTTCAATAATGTCTGTGCGGGATAGCAGGCCTACCATTTTCTTCGGCTGGCCGGGCTCAACTACAGGGAGGCGGCCGATGCCGTACCTGCTTAATTTCATAGCTGCCAAACTCAGGGGTTCGTCCGGCGTGGTCACGATCAGGTCAGTGGTGGCAATGGCCGTTACCGGAAGGCTGCCGCTTCTTTGCTGTGAGGATACCAATTCGTAACTGGTGACTATTCCCACTAAACCGCCGCTCCCGTCCACAATTGGAAACCCCCGGTGCTGGCTGTCCTGAACTTGCCGGTAAGCCTGGTTTACACTCAGCGACGCGGAAATAGCTACAACGTTTTCAGTCATTGCTTCCGACACGGGGATTTCCCTGAAAACATCCGGATAGCGGGCAGCCTCAATGTCCAGGCCCCGCCTGATTAATTTAACAGTATAAATGCTTCCCGGGTACAAACCCCGTGCTACGGCAGCACTGATGATACAAGTGATCATGAGAGGCAGTATGATATGGTAATCGTTGCTCATCTCAAAAAGCATAATGAAGGCGGTCATGGGCGCCTGGGCACTGCCGGCAAAGACTGCCCCCATTCCAACAAGAGCATAGGCTGCAGGAATCGGAGCAATATCCGGCCAGAACTGGTTAAAAATCATTCCCAGTGTAGCCCCCAGCATGGCTCCCATGAACAATCCCGGGGCAAAAACCCCGCCTGACCCCCCTGAACCAATGGTTATTGAAGTAGCTAAAAGTTTAAGGAAAACCAGAAGCGCAACTAACGAAAGTGTCAGTTTTCCTGTCAAGGCCAGCTCAATGGACTCATAACCCACCCCAAAAATATGGGGGTAAAAATAACCGATGCATCCAACCAGTAAACCTCCCAGAACGGGTTTCAAGTATTCCGGGATTACCCTGATCGCGTTAAAGATATCCTCAAACTTATAAAGGGTGCGTATGTAAAGCACCGCGAAAATACCGCTTATCACGCCCATTCCGGCATACAAAATCAGTTCCCAGGGACTGTGCAGGGGATAGGCCGGCACTATAAAAGCCGGTACATCACCGAGAAAAACGCGGCTGACAACCGCTGACAGTACCCCCGAAATAATTACCAGGATCAAGTGGCCACCGCTAAACTTCCCTAAAATAACTTCTAGGGCAAAGAGCACTCCCCCGATGGGAGCGTTGAAAGTTGCGGCAATTCCCCCAGCCGCTCCGCAGGCTACAAAAGCTTTCAGGCGCCGGGAATCGATCCGGCTCAACTGGCCAATTGTAGAGCCTATGGCCGAACCAATCTGAACGATAGGTCCTTCCCGACCCACCGAACCACCGGAACCAATACATATGGCCGAAGCAAATGATTTTACAAGGACCACCCGGGGGCGGATTACACCGCCTTTAAAAGCCACAGCCGCCATCACTTCGGGAACACCGTGCCCCTTTGCCTCCCGGGCTGCATAATATACCAGCAACCCGACCAGCAGACCGCCTATTGCCGGGATAATAACTACATAGTATCCACCAAGAAAGCTCAGGGCTTGCTGCCCTTCTGTAAAAAATAAATGCTTAAAAGTTTCAATCAACCAACGAAAGCCTATCGCTCCAAAACCAGTTGCAATACCAATAACAACTGCCAGAATCAGGTTGATTAAAGTATCTTTGGATAGGAATAATTCCTGTATTTGAGGCGTACGCATCAGGTTAAATTCTCCATCTAAAAGTAAAGAACCTGGCTTAGTTTTTAACTTTCGACAGATTCTACAATGTTTCCTTATTTACATTACAATATTTCTTTTCTATTTAGCAAGTAATTTTCATAATATGAACTTTATTTAAAGCATAAAGCTTTTTTAACTACTGGAAGCTCTCTTTTTATCTTCTCCCCCTTCTTAAAGGGCTGTTTGTTCATCCGCCCAGGGCCCCAATAACCTGCTGAAACCAAAAACCCTTGTCTTGTTTATGTCCGGAGAAAAAATAATAAGGAACAGCGTTTAATCCGGGCTTTACTTTGGACAAAACGTAAACCCCGGCTGTTCAATAAAGGCTGAGACCTAGAAACCTGTAGCCAAGCAACAGCGCTAATAATAGGCCTGCCAGCACTAAAACAGCAACTGCCCAACTCTTTGCCGCGCGCCCTAGACGCATGGCCTTTAAATTTAGATCTGAGAGAACGGCCTCTGGAATCATTTTTTGGATAAACCCGGCGACATAAGAAATGAGGGCCAAATCGTCAATGTATCCCAGTCCGGGGATAACAAAGTCGGGAAGGATATCAATGGGGCTTATAATATAGGCCGCCAGCAGCATAAGCAATATTTTTGCCTGCCGGGGGACCCGCGGGTCTTTGAATGCAAGATAAAGTAAAAATATATCCGACTTCAACCTTTTTAACCAGTACCATAACCTCTTCACGTTTGCCACCCTCAAAGGACACACCTAAGAAAAAGCTTAACTCATATAATTTCAATGTTAATTGACATTTGCATTGCATCAATGCTTTATTGCAAAAGGGATTCCTTAACAGTTTGCCAGAACAACGCGTCTTCATACCCCAGCCGCCACAGATAAAACCCGGCCAGCCTGTATTTTTTGATTAGTTCCATTTTTTGTTCCGAAGCGGCGCTGTTTTCAAACCAAATTTCCCTGTCCCGGCCCCGGGAATCCCGGTATACCACAAACGGCGTTTGACTTGGGCCATCCCATTCCGCCGCAAATACACTCTGTCCGATGCTTTGCATCACTTCCCGGGCTGACACCACATCCGCCCTTGTAGCACCACTGGGCCAGTCATAGCCGTATGAAGCAATCCCCAGGGAGATCTTTTCAGGTGATATCCCCAGCTGCAGGACCGCCTTAATATTTGCCTCCACCCACGGCAGGGGAGCCACCGGCCCGGGCTTTGTACCGCTGTGGCTGTAGTCATAGGTCATGACCACCAGCCTGTCTGCAAGTTCTGACAGCACCGCCAGGTCATATATCTGCGCCAGGTGTGCAGGCGGCTGCTCAGGAGGCAGGACGCAGATGTCCAGCCGCTTGCCTGAAGAGTCCAGCTCACGCCTGAGCCCCTCTGCAAAACGGTTGAGGCCCTCACGCTCAGCCTGGTAGTCCCTGCCGGCCGCCTTTACTATTTCAAAGTCGATGTTGACTCCGTCGTAGCCATGTTCCCGCACCACGCGGGCGATACCGGCGATGGCCGCTTCCCTTGCGTTAACCCCCTTCAACACAAAGCTGCTTGCGTTGGAAAGGAAAGCCACCAGGGGGATAACCTTTACCCCGCTGTCACTGGCCAGCTTTAAAGCTTCACCATCCACATCTTCCTTCAGACTGCCGTCTTCCCGGACATAATACCAGAGGGGCGATACCTCGTGGATAAGGTCCCTGTTGCTGTAAAAAGAGCCGTAGGAAGCCCCGGCGCCCCGTCCGTTGACATAGAACGCACCGGCAACAGGACTGTAAAGCGCTGCTTGCTCCGCCAAACTTTCAGGAACGGGCTCAGGCACCCGTTGGCACCCGGCAGTTAGGACCAGGAGCATAATAAATAAAACTAACAGAACATTCTTGTATTTACCTTTAGACCTCTCGTATTTATCTTTACACCTGCTCATAGCTCCACCAAAAAGTGCCGGCCGTTATTGAATACTATGATCTGTTCAGACCCTCTTTAAATTTATAATAAGCTACGATGCCCAGACCATATAGAAACAATCCCGCACCAAATATTTTATAAGGTTCTTGAAGTTTTACTTCTCCAAAGGCAACAATCAATGCTCCTGCTGTTAAGAAAAATACAGACCTCTTCACATTCGATTTATTCTTCAAGGTTAAAGCAAGTCTTATTGATAAAGCTGCAGGAATTATTAAGATTATTTTTTCCAAACTCATTTTTTACTTCCCGATTCTATAATTTCCCCAATTGCCCTTTGGCACAACAGTTCCCAGCTCTTCCAATGCTGCCGGTCTTACCCAGATGTATAGATAAGCCAGTACCTTTCCTCGCAGGCAAGTTCCACTTCCTGGACGACACACTCGTAAAGACTATCAGGAGCCCCACGCCCGTTATAACCTTCCAGGCTGTCCAATACCTGCAGAGCCTCTCCGCCACATCCTGCAATTCCACTACCTCACCATGAACAAACCCCCGGCCGGGCTTTACCGCCGGGTATCCATAAGGCAGATCGTACAGTATGCCCCTGGTTTTTCCCGCGCAGATACTCTTAACAAAGGGCTTGATAACAGAGTAATTGCTCAAACCCTTCATCAAGGTGCCGTAAACGAAAACCCTGGTGATTTCCATGCTGTAC
>Ga0123335_1004084_pt1 | contig 19394 bp, 18 predicted proteins | sample BiotimSIPDNA_2_FD_89707 | JGI IMG/M metagenome (GOLD analysis project Ga0123335, IMG submission 89707) | Anaerobic biogas reactor microbial communites from Washington, USA - Biogas_R2 time_0 SIP DNA | ecosystem: Engineered > Bioreactor > Anaerobic > Unclassified | place: Washington, USA...
GGTTATAATTTGTTTGACTGATATGGTCATTGGAAGTTCCTTTCTTTTCGTTTTTTCTCAAAACATATTGTATTGGAACTTCCTCTTTTTTTCCTTGACTACGGACTTTTGAAACGCATACCAGTCAGCTATTCACGGACACAAATTTTGTGCTTTATCTTATAATTGCGAGATAGGGAGAAGCAATTGGCATATGGCAATTCCAAAAGTTCTTATAATCGGTGGCGGTCCCGCAGGATGCGCAATAGGTATCGAGTTGCTCGCTCAAGGGATAACTCCAATATTATTAGAAAAAAAGGGCAAGGATAAAAACAAGTTATGCGGTGGTTTGATTACCAACCGAGGGATTAGACAATTAGAGTTACTAAAAATCCCCCTTAATCCATCGATCTTTTTCAATACGAGCCAGGTACGCTTTTATAATTGTGGTGAAAAAATTTTAGACTACCAGTCCTCAAAAGGCTTTTTTTGTGTGAGGAGGCAGGCTTTTGACAATCTACTACAGGAAGAGTACACAAGCAGAGGAGGAATACTCTCTCTGAACTCACCAGTAATATCTATTGACCAACGGAAGCAGTTAGTAACAACCAGCAATGGAACATCGTATGATTATGATTTTTTAATCGGTGCAGATGGAGTCAATGGATTGAGCAGTCGGGCAACTAACCCAAACCCACCTAAACCTGCATTGTGTCTTGAAGTGTTTGTTCCCAAAAGCAACGGATTGGATGGAATCAATGTAATTTTTGGTGTCGTCCAGAAGGGTTTTTCGTGGTGTTTTGAAAATGACAATTCGATTGGGATTGGTCTCGGTGCAATAGATTACGGATCATACCAAGACCTCAAACAGTCATATGAATTGCTACTACAAACTCATGGAAAGTCTATAGAAGGCACACCAAAACCCCGCGCTGCTTTGGTTCCCTATTCAGGACGAAACAGAACGATTGCTCAGAACAAAATTATTCTAGTAGGTGATGCGGCTGGCTTCGTTGATCCCATATTAGGTGAAGGTATATCGTATGCATTGGAAAGCGGAAGATTAGCAGCGAGAGCAATAGTTGCGCCCAAGCCTATAGAAGCCTATAAAAAATCCGTTTCATTTCTTTCGCGGAGGATTCAGGCGGGTTTAAGAATGCGTAAGCTTTTTTTCAATCCTACGATAAATAAGTTTGTATTAAATGAGTTCAGAAAACATCCCGGAAGAACAGCTCATATATGTGACAACTTAGTTTTGGACGGTTCTATAGGATATGAAGATCTACTTGGGATGATTAAACTCGCAATCGGACGCAGATAATCATGTCAAGACGACAATATAAGAGCCCACTATTCAGGTTAATTGAAAATCGCAGGCTCGAGGGCAAACCATTACTTCTTAAATCTCTGATTATTATATCTCCGACTATATTGATTGTTCTATATTTAGTTATAAAAAACTGGAAAGCCTTTCTTTTAGTGCCACCTATCAACATTTTCTTCTTGTTGCTTGCGGGCTTATGGGTGGTTATTGGTCCGATTCTCATCATGCTCCACTATAGGCGTACTGATAAATTTTTAGAAAAAGTGAATGTGGATTTATGTCAGGCACATTATGAAAAAAGGCATGAACCCTGTATCAACCGCAGCGCAATAGAACCTCAGAATAATGTATCCACAGAATATAAATGTGAAATCATAGCCTTTAAACGGAATTTTTATTCTCACCAAAAGGCTATCACAATAATTGTTAACTTTATATGGTGTCTTTTGGTTCTTATAGCGATATCTGAAAATAAGTCAGCTCTTATCGTAACAGGCATCGATTCAACAGATGCGACACTCTATTATCCTTTCCTGTTTTTCATTCTCTATGTTGGTTATTTAACGTCATTCGGTCTATCTCAAACATTGACAATGCTTTGGTCTGTGAGAAGTATATGTAAATTAAAATTACTCCGTTATGACCCTGTCGAATGTGATGATGAGTTCAATTTGTCATTTATTGGAAACTATTCAATAATGACAGCGCGTTTACTATCTTCAGGGATTTTATTGTTGCCCATGTTATTTCTGTTTACGAGTAACGCAAACAACAATTACGCAACTTCGCTTCCTTTGATAATATTATATACATTGATATTATTGATCTCAATCGTTGTACCTTTATCCCTGGTGTTCAACTACTCAAGAAACGAAAGAGAAAGCGCAATCAATAACTTGCAGAAAAATCTTATCGAGTCGATTCGCCTTTCTTACCAAGAACCATCGATACAGAATGAACTCAAATGTGCTACTATCCAGAGGGAACTTGAATTAGTAAAAAATCAAAAGATAGTACTTATGACTGCTACGGATGTAGGAACTGCACTCATAACAATTGGGACTCCATTCATTGCGCAGGTTTTCCTGTCATCAGATTTCTTTATGTTGATACTAAAGCTGTTGAAAGTGATCGATTAATTACACATGGAACTCCTATAGGCTTCCCTCCCTCCAAGCAGATAAGCAACTACTCCTTTTTGCTGTCAGTATCCGGGTCGCGCAAGTGAGGGAATAAGATCACTTCGCGCAGGGTGTGCTGCCCGGTTAACAGCATCACCAACCGGTCAACACCCAAGCCCAGCCCGCCATTGGGCGGCATGCCATAAGCCATCGCGCGCAAATAATCTTCGTCCATCGGGTTGCGTTCTTCTTCATCTTCGCTATAAGTGTGCCCCATCTCTAAAAAGCGCTGCTCCTGATCGAGCGGGTCGTTTAGTTCAGTGAAGGCATTGCACAGCTCCATGCCGCCGATATAGCCTTCAAAACGCTCCACAGTCGTAGGATCTTCCGGTTTTGCCTTAGCCAGCGGGGAGATATCACGTGGGTAGTCATACAAAAATGTCGGCTGGATCAAGATAGGCTCCAAGAATGTTTCCATAAGCGAATTAATCAATTTGCCCCTGGAAATGCCCGGTTTGAAGACGATGCCCTTTTCTGTCATCACTAACGCCAGAGAATCTGCGTCGGGGTATTCGTGTACGTCGATCCCAGCATGCTCAATCAAACCCTGCCTGATTTGCATTCGGTTCCAAGGTGGGGTCAGATCAATTTCGTGTCCGTCAAATTGGATTTTCATCGTACCCAAAACTTTTTGGGCAACTTCAGCGACCATTTGCTCGGTAATTTCCATGATCTTTTCATAATCGGCATAAGCCATATAAAATTCGAGCTGGGTAAACTCGGGGTTGTGTTTGAAAGAAACCCCTTCATTGCGAAAGTCTCTGCCAATTTCATATACCCGGTCCAGCCCGCCTACCAGCAATCGTTTCAGGTAAAGTTCAAAGCTGATTCTGAGGTAGAGCTGCTGGTGCAATTGGTTGTGGTAGGTGGTAAAAGGCTTGGCAGCCGCACCGCCATAGATCGGTTGGAGGATCGGGGTTTCAACTTCCAGAAAACCGCGTTCATCCAGAAATTCGCGGATGTGTCTGATCGTATTAGCCCGAATTTTGAAGATCTCACGAACGTGGGGGTTGACTGCCAGGTCGACGTAACGCTGGCGATAGCGCAGCTCGGGGTCGCTTAATTGGGCATGACGAACCACCTGCCCATCGACGACTTCGTCTTTATCTGCCGGCAACTGCAGGAGTGCTTTTGCAAGCATGCGAAATCCTGACACCTGCAGGGTCACTTCTCCGCGCCTGGTGCGGAACATTGTGCCATCAGCCTCGATGAAATCACCAAGATCGTAATAACGCACAAACTCAGCCATTTTTTCTTTGCTGAGCTCATTAACCCGTAACAAAAGTTGAACCTTGCCAGTGCGGTCCTCGATGTGCGCAAAAATCAGCTTGCCCATATCGCGGATGGCGCGCAGGCGACCAGCCAAAACAACGGGCACTTCTTCGGTGGCGCCTTCGGCTTCAGCTTTTTCGAAAGCTTTGATCGCATCGGCGTTGTTAGTGGTCTTGCGAGAGCGGGTTGGGTAAGGCTCCAAGCCTTGTTCCTGCATTTGTTCGAGTTTGTTCAATCTTTGCATTTCGAGGTCAGAAAATTCGTCTTTGATCATGGCTGTTCCTTTACATTAAAAATGCCCCACCTGGTCAGGTGGGGCATTCAGTTGATTTCAGTTAGTCTATCTGCAAGATCTCAACATCGAAAGCGCCACCAGGGGTTTCGACCTTAATCTTATCCCCTACTTTATGATTAATCAACGCGTGACCAATCGGTGATTCATTTGAGATTTTATTATTGAGCGGGTCGGCTTCGGCAGGACCAACGATCATATAACATTCCGGGTCATAGCCCTCTTCCAGGATGGTTACTTTTGAACCAACTTTGACGATACCCTGGGGGTTGTCGTCTTCACCGATAATATGCGCGTTAGCCAGCAGGATTTCAAGGTCTTTGATGCGACCCTCGACGAAAGATTGTTCGTTCTTGGCGGCTTCAAATTCAGCGTTCTCGATCAGCTCGCCGTCTTCCATGGCATCTTGCAGGCGTTCGGCAACTTCTTTGCGTTTGACTGTGCGCAAATATTCTAATTCTTGTTCGGATTTGTCATAACCCTCGCGTGTAAGGTATGAACTTGGCATTTCTATTTCCTCAATCTTCTTTATCTTCCCCACAGGGATAATATAAAACGCGTCTCGAAGGTCGAAACCATCCAAACGCTCTTAGGGCGATATTATACTATGATTTTATTTTAATCAAGGCAAAGCATAAGAAGCTCTGAGATTCACAATGTGAAGATAAACAATGGTTTTCAGCTATGGTAAAGTGCAAAATCTATATGTATTATACATGCATAAACGCAGGGTGAGGTCCCAATTGTGAGCACACAACAACCGATTTAATAGTAAGCCCTCCCCAGCTTAAGAACTGTGGACAGGCACTCAAAACCGAAAAAAACCGTGATTCCAACGGGGTAGGTTTGGCTGATAAGAGCTATCACCTTTGCTCACTTCCATGAACCCACCCCTTGTATATTAGGGATGAGACCATAAGTACTGATTTAGACTTAGGGTATCAACCAGGCAGGTGTAGGTGAATTCGTCCCACCCCATGAGTCTTCTTAGCAGAGCTCGTGCTGTAGATTGAATCCCCACACCTTTTTAATCACAGAAATCCGTACGGTATCCTGAGCTGCCACAAAGGTGACAAGCTCGCATTTACAAGGCTGGTTCAGTGATTTTCGCCTGATTGAAATACCACACATATTGAGTGTACAAGAAAGCAGGCTCTAATGCAATACCACCCCACCAAACTCGGAATTGATATTTCAAAAAGGACTTTCGATGTCTGTTTGCTAAACGGATCAAAGCCCAAATTCGAGAAGTTTAGAAATGACCCCGAAGGCTTCAAAAAATTAGAAAGCTGGCTGAAAAAAGCCAGGTCTACAGAGCTGCATATCGGCATGGAAGCCACAGGCAACTACTGGAAAGCCCTGGCAAGATTTCTGAATACAAGCGGTCATCAAGTTAGTGTCATCAATCCGTTGAAGATAAAACGCTACGGAGGTTACCGGTTACACAGCAACAAAACAGACAAGACCGATGCGATGATGATAGCCAATTTTTGTCTCCAGGAAGACGAAAACCTGCTCTTATGGCAGGATGTGGACGAGGAAACAAGGCATTTAAGGGATTTGATTCAATATCGTGGCAGCATTCTTACAATGCTCGGACAAATCAAGAATCGGATTGAATCGATCGTAGAAGATGAATCTGTTCTCCTCTGTCAATTAGAAGACAAAGCTCATTGGGAGCAGCGTCTCGAGCTTGTTAATCAAGAAGTCGAGGCAGCCGTAAAAGAGAGTGAAGCGATGAAGAAAAAGAATGCTTTGTTGCAGACTATCCCTGGCATTGGATCGGTGATGGCCAGTTATTTTTTGGCCTTTATTCCGGATGTCTCAGCATTCAAAACATCAAGGCAAGTAGTCGCATATTTTGGTTTGGATCCGTCAATTCAGGAATCGGGGACTTCGGTGAAAAAGCAGTCCCGAATCAGCAAAAAAGGGAATGCAACCTTCAGAGGAAAACTCTATCTACCGGCAATAGTAGCGGTAAGGTTCAATCCGGTTATCAAGAATTTATCAGAGAGAATGACGGCATCAGGACATTTGAAGAAGGAGATTTACGTAGCTGCCATGCGAAAATTGGTGATTCAGATGTATGGGGTTTGAAGTCAGGGAAACCATTTGACCCTAATTATGCAAATTAGTTGATCAAAACCCTTGACTTCTGACACGGTATCTACCATTGTTACAATTTTATATCCAATAGAATTGTAATAGCCCAATAACCGGGCATTCTACATTGAAGATCTAACTTTTTCCTTATCTTGAATTTCTGTAAAGAGCTTTTAGTTCCAATGCGGCGGAGCCGGTTGTGGCTCGCGTCCGCCCCGCTTAAACAGCCAACCCATCACCAATCCAAAGATAAACCCACCTATATGGGCGAAATAAGCTGTGCCGCCCTGGTCGAGCGCGCCGAGTGACCCAACACCACTGATCAGCTGCAGAAGGAACCATAGCCCCAAAACCACGATCGCAGGCATGAGCCGCATCCGGGCATAGAAGCCAATTGGAATGAAGGTATAAACCCTGCTATTGGGATACATCACCAGGTACGCACCCAAAACTCCCGCAATCGCGCCGCTGGCACCAACCATCGGAATCTGGGAGCTGGGGTTAATAATAATCTGCAGGAAAGCCGCCGCGATTCCACCAGCCAGATAAAACAACAGGTAGCCAAGGTGCCCGAAGCGGTCTTCGATATTGTCGCCGAATATCCAGAGGTATAGCATGTTACCCAGCAAATGAAGCCAGCTGCCGTGCATAAACATGCTGGTGAAGATCCTCATGATATCGTTTGCCTGGATTCCGTCCAATAAATTTGCGGGGATGAGGGCGTATGAATAAAAGATTTCCTCGAGGTTGCCTGAATTAAGGAACATCCACAAAAACACGAGCACGTTTATTCCAATCAGTGCATAATTGACAATTGGGGTGCGGTGGGTTTTTATGTCATCGCGAATTGGTATCATGATCTCTCCTCGCCTAATTAATATTGCTGGTGTCGGGCGTCGCTAATAATACCTTTAACATCGGGTGATCCCGATAAAAGCCTCTACGTTCCTCAGGCAAGAGCCTGGCAATCTGTACCATCACTTCTGTAGTGGCGAGGTCAAGAACATCTTTTTCGCTTTGCCCTTCTGTCGGTTGGGACAAGTCAAAAGGTTTGCCAAAAATGACCTTTACCTGCATCTTTTTTAGCTTCAGAAAGCGTTTCACCATGTCGGCAGACCCGAGTACCGTTGCCGGGATCACTTGCACTTTGTTTTTCAGCGCCAGCAAAACTGTGCCGGGTTTGCCCTCAAGCAGCTGACCGTCTTTCGATCGCGTACCTTCGGGAGCCAACCCGACGATCCCGCCTTTCTTGAGAAAAGAGGAGGCTTGCCGAAATGCCTGGAAATCATATCCTTCGCGTGATATCCAGATGACACCCAGCTTGTTCAAAAACCATCCGATAAAGGGGGCGTTTTGGTAATCCCGCGCCACCATGCCAACAACGTCTTTTCGCTTCGTTGCCATCATCAGAAATGGAGTATCCAGCCGGCTAATATGGCTGGTTGCCAATACATAACCGCCGTGTTCAGGTATGTTTTCGTTTCCCACCACTTCAACATCAGCAATGAGTTTGAAAACGGCGCGCATAATCTTCATCACGCGCTCTCTGGATACGCTCATCTCAAAAGACTTTGGTCTACGCGACACGGTTAACCTGCATGTGTTTATCAGTTCGCAAAACATGACGGGCGAAGTAAAAAAAGCCGATACTTATCAACGCCGTAATGATTGTGAGTATTACTACTGAACTAATTTCATTTACTTCCTGGTTCAGCAAACCCGGGATCAGTTGAGTAAGCGCAGCCACCAGGTTCCAGATGCCATGAATAAAAAAGGCTGTCAGGTAGATGACTATCAGCCGGGCGAAGTTGCGATTTTTCCAGGTTTTAGCCAGTGCCCAACCGACCAGCCCACCGTTAAAAACGTGAATGAGCGTGCCACCGAGGCGACCAACGAGAAAATAAGCCCACTCCCCTCCAGGAGCCTGGGCAGTTTGTGCGGCATAAAGGGCGCCTTCCAGCAGCGCGAAAGCTCCGCCGCTCATCAAACCTGCCACATACCCATCTCCTTCGCTGATACCCAACCCAAGCAATGGGAAAACCGCCAGTGTTTTGAGCAGCTCTTCCACCAGCGGGGCAATGATGGACAGGAAGGTTGCGATGCCTAATATCACCAGGGGAGAAGCCAGAATTTCTTCGATCTCTGCCAGACTCCCGGAAAATTCCGCAAGTTCTTGCAACCCAAAAAATACCAGGAGCATGAAGCCGATTACCATAAAAAGCCCCTGAATCAGGATGATAAGGGGGATCGTGACTGTGCCCGAAAAACTGATTATCGAAGCGCCGCGTCCTTTGTGGCGACCCCACAAGTGCCCACTTGCCATGCGCACCAGCCAAACAACCGGGATAAGCACACCCAGGAAAACCAGAAGCGAAAAAACCCAGTCTGGCAGAATAACAGAATACTTCCAGGCGTCTAACGCCACAACCACCAGGGGGAACAGGAAAATGGTGTATTTGAGCCAGCCAGCCCGATTTGAACGCGAAGGCTTGGCTTTGCCCGCGAGCCTCCGAAGACTGTCGACCAAGGCAATCATTGCCATCAAAGCCACAAAACCGCATATGTATGCCCAAACAAATACCGTGCGGTTCGATAGCTGACTTACAAAGGGGTCTGCACCCGTTTCTGGGTTCCATCGAAACAACACCAGCGATAAAGATCCAGCCCCCAGAAAGACCAGGACGTTCCAAAAAAGGTTCACCCAGTGCAGCCAACGGGGGCTGGTTCGCAAGTTTTGTTTTGATTCTACAACGTTATCGGTCACTATTTTTCGATAATTTCGATGCTGAGAATCTTGTCCCCTTCGGGAGCTTCGGAATTATTATCCGCGTCTCTCTCCGTGATTTGTTCCAGAACTTCCGTGCCCTCAACCAGCCTGGCAAAAATGGTATAGCCACCATTTAAGGATGGGTAAGGAACATAGGTGATGAAAAACTGGCTGCCACTGGTACCTTCAACCTGACCACGGGCAACACCGACCATGTAGGGCTCATCGTAGGTTAGCTCAGGCGAAATTTCTTCACGAAACTGGTAACCAGCGCCGCTCCAACCGGTTCCGGTGGGATCACCAGTCTGCGCCATAAAGTCGTGGTAAACGCGGTGGAAGGTTACGCCATCATAAAAGCCCTCGCGTGCCAGATAAACAAACGAATTTACAGCCATTGGGGCTGCTTCAGGATAAAGCTCCAACACGAGGTCGCCGTGTTCTGTTTCGATAATGGCTGTATATTCCTTGTCTACATCGATAACAAAAGGCGGGCATTCTGTGAGCATGTCTTGTTCAGCTTTCATCACTTCGATGAAGTTGCTCAAATATGCCGCGGTAAAGTTGCCAACAGGGCGTCCATTCACCAAAACTGTGGGGGTGGAGCTGACACCAACGTCAAACATCGCAAGCTTTGCTGCATTGATTTTTAGAGTCACTTCATCACTTTCGACATCCGCAGAGAATTGATCTACATCCAGGTCTAATTCTTCGGCAGTTTCAAGCAGCCATGCAGTCAGATCGTCGGCTGAGAGTGCTGCCAGTTCTGATTGGCTCGAGAAAATAGCAGAATACATCTCCCAAAATTTGCCTTGCATGCCAGCAGACTCAGCCGCGTATGCAGCCAGCGGCGCTGTTGGGTGCAGAGAATCGAGCGGCAGCGGGCGATAGACAATACGAACCTCATCCGGATACTTTTCCACCAGGGTTTCCAGCTCGTCAAACGCCATCTGGCAGTACGGGCAGAAGAAATCGGTATATTCAATCACGGTTAAAATCGCGTCTTCCGGACCTTTGGTCCAATCTTCCCCGCTAACTTCAGGGAAAATTGCCAGTTGGGCTTTTTGTTCCTCGGTCAGTTCAGAAAAAAGCGGACCGACCAAAGTACAGACCATGTTGCCGTCATCATCAACAACAGGCAATTCCTCGGTCGGAATCACAACCGGTTCAGTGACTTCAGGGCTAACTGGATCGGTCTCTGTCTCTTCGATTACCTCAGTCTCAACAGGAGGAGGGGTGACATCCTGGATCTCACAGGCACTCAATGCCAGGGCGAAGACCAGTACGATCCACAGATACTTCATTACATTCTTCATTCGAAATTCCTTTCAACCAGCAAGGCTTTGTGCCTCGCTGCTTTTTCAAAGTTTAAAAATGCTGCGCGAGCTTATCCATCACCAGGCTTTGGATTTGTGCTTTCACCTGGGCAGGGCTTTGCGATGCATCAACAACCTTCCAGCGCTCAGGCTCTTGCTCCGCGAGAATATGGTAGCCGGCACGAACGCGTTCATGGAATGATAACTCAAAAGCGTCAAGCCGGTTCCATTCCTCTATAATTTTTTTACGTTTTAGCCCGGTTGGGACGTCTACATCGAGCAAAATGGTCAGATCGGGCTTGAGCCCCCCGGTAGCAAACTGGAGCATCGCCCGCAGCGTGTCCAGGTCGAGCCCGTGACCGTAGCCTTGGTAAGCCAGGGTCGAGTCTCCATAACGGTCACATAAAACGATTTTACCCTGAGCCAGGCTGGGGTTGATCACTTCTTCAACAAGCTGAGCCCGCGCTGCCAGGAAAAGCAGAATCTCTGTCCTCGGATGCAGCCCGGTATTGTCCATGCGCATGAGAACTTCACGTATTTGGTTGCCAATATCTGTCCCGCCGGGTTCACGGGTGCAGATTACATCATGTCCAATTTCCTGCAAATAGTCTGCCAGAGCTGGCAATTGCGTACTTTTACCACTTCCTTCGGGTCCTTCAAAAGTGATAAACATGCCTAATCCCTGTAAATTCTGACGTAACGATTGGGGTCTTTTCCAAAAGAACGCGACACCAGGTGAGCACGTTTCGCCAAATCGTGCTGCTCACGCCGAACCAGCGAGGGCATCGGCGGAAGGTTCACGAATTTTTCACCAGCCTGGACCATCAGAATGGCTTGCTCGGCATGGCGCCTGGCTTCATCGCTCAGCGGTTTCCTGACTGGTTTCTGCCGTGGTTGAAAAGAATCTGCGAGGAACTGCTCAATCTGCGCGATGGAATTGGATTTCACCACAAATATCGGTATGTTCCGCTCCTCGGCTTCGACTATCGGCTGTAACCTTTCGCGGTAATAACGTCGTTGAGTGAGTAAAATGTCGGCTTCCGAAAGGTTTTTGACTACCACCGCTGGCACACCGAGGCTTTGAATTGCTTGCAGCAAGCGGTTGCGGGCAACACCAAAGGCAAAAATCTTTCTCTCCCCATCGTCGCTGGCTATAGGAGGATTTACATAGTCTGATTCAGGAAGAAAATCTTCATAACGGTCAAAATGCCTGGGTTGGCGGCTTGGTTGCCTCGCGGCTGCACTGGTGCTGCTGCTGCGATCGAATGGGCTTTTATCCATACTTGAACCGCGTCTCATCGATTGAGAGACTGTTGGCATATTTGGTCTGGTTTGCTTTAAGAAGTGAACCTGCCCATCTTCATCTCTGAAGCGTTCTTCGGGCAGCATCGGGTAACCACGCAGGATTGAATCAACCGCGGCGCCAACGTCACGGTGCACACGCACATGCCCGCGGTCCTGGATTTCTACCAGGATGGTAAATGTGGGCGGTGCTTTACGTTCCAAAACCGTTTTCTGAGTGCCCCGGCGCCTGGCTTCGTCATCAGAGAGCGTCACTGAAGAGACACCGCCAATCAAGTCAGAAAGAGTTGGGTTCACCAGCAAATTGTCAAGACCATTGCCATGGGCGGTACCAATCAGCTGGACGCCGCGTTCGGCGATGGTGCGGGCTGCCTGTGCTTCCAGCTCACGACCGATCTCGTCAATGACGATCACTTCGGGGTTGTGGTTTTCAACCGCTTCAATCATGACTTCGTGCTGCAAAGATGGCCGCGGCACCTGCATACGCCGGGCTGCGCCAACGGCTGGATGCGGCACATCGCCATCACCGCCAATTTCGTTGGAGGTGTCGACGATAACCACCCGCTTCTTTTCTGCCAGAATTCGTGCGGCTTCACGCAGCATGGTGGTTTTTCCGACCCCCGGCTTGCCGAGGATCAGGATGCTTTCACCCGAATCGATCAGATCGTCGATGATGTTAATCGTGCCGTAAACAGCACGCCCAACACGGCAGGTCAGCCCAACCACGGTTCCACGGCGATTTCGGATCGCGGAAATGCGGTGAAGGGTACGTTCCATGCCGGCGCGGTTGTCAGCGTCAAATTCACCAATTCGATTAACAACGTGATTGATATCGTTCTGGTCAACCACCCGCTCCAAAAGTGTAACCTCACCATCGACAAAACGGGCGGTCGGTGCCCGCCCCAGGTCAAGGATTACTTCCAGTAAGTCGTCAAAATGATTTGCCTCAGCGACAGATTTCGCAATTTCTTCAGGAAAAACATTCAGCATTGCGGCTAAATCATCAGTTATGTATTTTGTTTTCGTCATAGCTCGATTTTAACGTATCCGCGTTAATCTTTCCTCATATTATATGCTTAAAGCAGGATCTGGGACCCAAGGTGTGCTGAGCCTGCAAAGCCAACAAGGGTGTTCATCTACAGGATGCTGCATACATAGCAGCAACTTTGTTCATCTGTGTCTACGACATCAAGGTTGCCGAAAAATCCTCTGATTTCGTCTTCAGCGACTCTTACAAAATTAAAGTAATCACCGCCCTCTGCGATCTCTGCTAGTGTTGAGAAAAAACCGTGATTGCCGTTATAGTCATGCACGATCGCCAGGTGTCTGCCCACGCGCTTCATTTCACGATAAAGTTGCTGGCGCTGAATGATGGCCATGCCGTGCGCAACAAAAGAACTGATAACAATATCGAAGCTGTCGTCTGGAAATGGCAGGTGATTCCTGGCATCTGCCTGCAAAAAGGTGACTCCCTGGCTTTCCGGCTGTTTTTGGGCGAATTCCAACATACGCAGCGATTGGTCTACCGCGAAAGCACGCAGCCCTTTTTCACAAAAAACGGAAGCCATGGCACCATTCGCGCAGCCGACATCCAGTATCGAAAAGAAATGATTAAAATCGCACTGTTTCGTTTCTAGGAAAATGCGGGAATAGCTCTGGCGATGGCGTTTGAATGCGGCGTTATAAAATGGCGCGATGAAATCGAACAAAAATCTGGATCTATCGGCTTTCATTTTATTGCCAATCGCCTCCTGTCATCAGCGATTATTTGTTCGTAATTGGCAACGACCCTTCCATACCGCTTTGTTCGAAAATTTTCTTTACGTTACTTCTTTCGAGCTGTCTGCGCAATGTCAAGTGTTTTACTAATAATACCTGTGATTCCTGGTGGATGTACCCACTATCTTCTATCGAACTTTCAACCCAGGGCAGGTAAGACCGCACAGATATATAGAGTGGTCTGCCATAGATATCAGGAATCGCCTGGGTAAGTGACTCAGCGAAACCGTTGGCAGGCGCTTCGGGACTGGCGGTTAATTGCACCCAAATCCCTTTCGGTCCGTAGACCAGGTCAGCGTAAGCTGCCAGGCTGCCATTAAGCTGGTATGCAACCAGACCCGGCATTGAACTCCTGGGCAGTGGCTCGATAGACTGCACCACACAAGGAATTACCTCCTTATAGAGTGCGTACATTGCGCTAAAATCATTGGGCGTCCAGGTTCGCCATTTAAGCTCACCGTCATTTTTTTTGATTTCACTGGTAGAAAGGTTGTAGACTTTTTGTCTTGCCCAAATCGTGAACCCGGCTTTCCGAAAGCCTTCAAAAAGTGGCGAAATTTCAGGCAGGTCAGCCACAACACCGAGGGATTCCCACTCTCCAGCTATTGTGATCAAGTATTCAAGTAATTTGCTAATAATTTCTGGTTCGGGGTCTTCCAGCGTACCCAGATAGCACATCTGGGCAAATTGCCTGGTCTGCCGTTTCTCAATCTGACCATAGCAGCCATAATCAGACGCTTGCAATAAAGCTGCTACCTGCTCGACCCCTAGGGTTACGCGCTGCATCACATTTCTGAGATTCAACGGCTCTCCGCGCGTAAAAAAACGAATTGCGTCCAGGCTTTGCAACACTGAGCCAGTGCGGCTGAATTTATAAAGGTCGAAGGTGGTTAGGTTTCGGATTGTGATTGTGCCATCTCCATGAAGTAACGGTGAAAACGCAGGTCGCTCGTCAGTTCGGGGTGAAACGAGGTTGCCAACAATTTTCTTTGCCGGGCAGCAATAATCCTGCCATCTGGCAGCGTCATCAACGGTTCTGCCTGACCGTAAACCTGTGTGATGATCGGACCGCGAATAAAGGTCAGGTGATAATCAGGCTGGCTGGGCTCCAAAAAAGGGACTGGAAGATCAATCACGAAGGAGTCGAGCTGGCGACCGAAGGCATTGCGTTCGATCGTAATATCCATCAAGCCCAGTAGAGCCTGGTTAGTGCCGACATCTTTGGAAAGCAAAATGGCACCAGCACAGGTGCCCCAAATAGCCCTGGTTTGTCCGAACTCGCGGATCGCATCCAGCAGTCCATAGGCAACCATCAGTTTCCCTATGGCGGTCGATTCGCCGCCAGGCAAGATTAAGCCGTCCAAGCCATCCAGATGTTCTGGAAGTCGGACCTCAGACACATCAGCCCCGAGTTTTTCGAGGCTGATGCGGTGTTCACGAAAGTCGCCCTGTAACGCCAGAACGCCAAATTCCATCGGTCTTCTTTCTAACAATTACCAGCCACGATCAGCCATTCGCTCGTCTTCGGGCAGAAGGCTGGCAGAACGACCAACCATTGCCTCGCCCAGGTTACGGCTTACTTCTGCCAGAATGCCGGGTTCGCGGAAGTGTGTGGTCGCCTTGACAATTGCCTCAGCGCGCTTAGCTGGGTTGCCAGATTTGAAGATGCCAGAGCCAACGAAAATTCCATCGACACCCAGCTGCATCATCAGGGCGGCATCTGCAGGGGTGGCAATGCCACCAGCCGCAAAGTTGACCACGGGCAGTTTGCCGAGTTCACGCACCTGCAAAAGCAGCTCATAGGGCGCCTGGATGTTCTTGGCGTAAGTCATTACTTCTTCCTCAGGCAGCGACTGCAGATGACGAATCTCGCCATAAACCGAGCGGGCATGCCGCACAGCTTCAACGACGTCACCAGTGCCGGGCTCGCCCTTGGTGCGCATCATGGCTGCGCCTTCGCCAAGCCGGCGTAAGGCTTCACCCAGGTTGCGGCAGCCGCAGACGAAAGGAACTTTGAAGTTGTGCTTGTTGATGTGATAAGCTTCGTCAGCGGGGGTCAGAACTTCAGATTCATCAATGAAATCCACTCCCAGTGATTCCAAAATCTGGGCTTCAACAAAATGACCGATCCGGCACTTTGCCATAACCGGAATGCTGACGGCTTCCATGATGCTCAAGACAAGCTCGGGGTCGCTCATTCGGGCAATCCCGCCTGCCGCGCGGATATCTGCCGGCACGCGCTCCAACGCCATTACCGCAACTGCCCCCGCATCTTCAGCGATTTTTGCCTGGTCAGCGGTGACCACGTCCATGATCACACCGCCTTTAAGCATTTCAGCGAGGCCCCTCTTTACGCTGATTCCCGTAACTTCCTTTTCCATTCAACCTCCATGTGAATTGATTTATACTGCGATTGTACCATTAACCGCACCATGATTACGGTTAGCCAGCTTTCTCACGCAGCGCAGCCACCAGTTCACGGTTAAAATCGGGAATATCTGCGACCACACGACCCCACACGTGGTTGCCTTCGCGGAACGCAGGCGCGTCCACCCAGGTGGCGCCGGCATTGATCAGATCGTCTTTAATACCCAGCGAGCCGGTTGATCTCTCTCCATCAACAATTTTAGCTGAAATCGCAACCAAGCCGCCATGGCAAATGATGCCGATGATCTTGCCCTGCTCGTTCATTTTGGCAACCAAGTCATTCGCAGCCTGGAAGCGGCGAACTTTATCTGGTGCCCAGCCTCCCGGTAAAACCACTGAGAACAGATCGTCTGCCGAAAGATCCGCAATCAAAGTGTCGGGTTTGACCTCCAGACCGTTTTTACCCCTAACTGGTTTCAAATCAACCGCGGCTGTCAGCACGGTCATACCTTCTTCTTGTAAACGCATAGCTACAGCGAAGAATTCCAGGTCCTCGACGCCTTCTGCGACTAAAAAGGCAACTTTTTTTCCTTTGAGTGTCATTTTGTCTCCTTATTTATAAACGGATATTTATACTTTTACTGTTGTTTTCATCATAACATAAGCACCTGCAGGTTTTCCATTATTTGTTAGCAATTCTAAGTATGGGATTTTTTAGATCTAAAACGTTGAATGCAAGGTTAATCGAAACCCAAATCTGAGGTGACTACAATATTGTTGCATATGGGATTATTACAACGGAAGGGATGGGTCAAAACGTGAGCAAAGCTGAATTTTTTTAATCAGCGAAACCCACCCCCGATGGAATCACGGCAAATATTAGGTTTTCAATGCCGGTCCGCGATCCTTGAGCTGGGGAGGTCTGGTATGCGGTGATTGAATGCTCACGATTGGGACCTCCCCCTACGCTCCGCGAGGACATTAACGCATCCTGATCAAGATTCTTCGCTTGGTTCAGAATGATAACTAATAGGGGTTTCGCTGGCCCCTTGACCGGGCACATATTCGCACCAACGGTGTCCTTTTTAGAGCCCCGTGGTCACCTCACTTGCACGGGGAGAACGCAGGCACTATGCCAATGCTCAAACCCTACAAATCCACAAACCGACTATCATCCAGGTCATCTTTCTTTGGTATTGCTTCGGCTGTTTCTTTTTGGGTTTCTTCCGGTCGGTTTCGCTCATCTGCCAGCTCAATTTCCAGGGGGCTGGCACGTTGGGTGATTTGCCATTTGCCGCAGTGCGGACATCTCTCAAACTTCCCAACAACGACATTCAACCCAAAGAACGAACGTGGGAAAGTTTTTCCACATTGTTTGCAAACCGCCAGACCATGCATACCGCCGCCAGCCTCAGACGCTCCCCCTTTTTGCCTGGAGGTGACAAACATACTGATGCCCACACCTGCCAGGGTAATCAGCACGATTATTACGATCAATATGATAGTCTTTTGACCTGATTCAGCCGCGCTCAGGAAGTTATAGACTATCGGTCCAACAGATATTACCGTGCCCGCAGCAGTGGTCACTTCGGCTCTCATTTGACGCGCTCCTGGCTCGTAGTTGTCGGTATTAAAAGAGAAACGGAAAGGTTCTTCGGTCAGTTCTACCATGACGGTATCATCGATGTAATAAACAATTTGCTGCGCGTTGCTCAGGTCGCCATCCACAAACAGGGTCATATTGCCCTGAATGTCCGCGCCGGAACCGTAACCCCAGTCACGCCTGAGCCTTAAAACTAAATCGGATCCATCTTGTGCCTGCGCCTCTGAAAATACGAGGAATGATGAAACCACTAACAACAAGCCAAGCCAAAATCCCGTTTTTTTCATCTGTTTACTTCCACTTCGTCAAAATATTTTCACGATCAAAAATGACAGTGCCCAAACGCAGCATTCCGGCCGCTGTCAAGGCGCAAACCACAATCGCGATCATCATAAAGGCAATATTGATCACCAGTTTGCCTGCCAAAACCGCAAACATCACCAACATCAACGGTAGGATCACCATTCCAGACAACTGTTCGGCGACACGAGGGTCACTGACACGTGAAGAGATGAAGATTGCGACAATTGTGGCAATCACTGAAAGAATCGGACCCAACACCAGGATCCCCAGCAGCCAGGTGGGGCTGAGGATGTAACTGATCACTGCTGGACTAAGCCCGAGCAGCAAACTGCCAATCACAAATATCGCAAAAGCGCCATAACTTATCAGCACACCCGGTATGACTGCTGCCAGACCCTTACCTGCCAGTAGTTCGACTGTCGTGATCGGTGTTGCCAGGAGGGGTTCCAGGCTGCGGGTGGTTTTCTCGCCAACAATGCTGTAGGCTGCGATGGTTGTCGGGATCATCAACGGCATCATCATGAACAAAAGCATGAACTGATTGAGCACATAGATCTGGGTGCAGTCACCGGCGGTCATCCCGGCACAGGTCTCGGCAAAACCGCTTGGCAAGCCAGCACTTTCTGCGGGTATATCAATCGGCATTGAGGTATTGGTCATGTAGAGCATAACCAGCGGCATGGCAACAAAAAGCATCGGCAGCAGGGTCATGGTCGAAATAACCCAGCGGTTTTTGAATACTTCGGACCATTCTTTATCGATAATCGTGCGAACGTGTTTCATGCCTGCCCCCTGTCGCTGGTTTTTACCATCTCGAGGTAGATTTGCTCCAGGCTGTGCCTGATTTCGCCAACGAATTGCACCTGCGCGCCAGCGTTGACCAGCGCCCTGACGATAACCGGATTGTTATTTTCGGGATCTTTCAGCGAAACCACCAGCTTGTTATCCGCAACTTCAACGTTTCCTGCTCCGGCGATCGCTGAAACCAGTTCAACCCAGGCTGGTTCCACTTTTTGCAGGTGGAAGACCACGCGGCGACCAAACATTTGGTCGCGCAGGTTTGCGGGGCTGTCCAGGGTGAGAAGCTTTTGCTGAAAGATGCCCACCCGGTCACACAAGCGCTCGGCTTCATCGAGGTTGTGGGTAGTCATGAAGATGGTTCTGCCTTCGAATTTCAGTTCTTCAATAAATTCGCGCACCGTTTTCGAGGCTTCGGGATCGAGTCCGCTGGTGGGTTCATCCAGGAAGAGGATTTGCGGTTCATGAATCAGCGCGCGGGCGAGCGCCAGTTTTTGGCGCATGCCTTTCGAGTAACTGCCAACCGAATCGAGCCGTCGCTCCCATAAGCCCATCATGGACAGGTATTTATTGACCGCTTTTTCGACATCAATTACATCGTAAAGACTTGCGAAGATGGTAAGATTTTTCTCAGCCGTCAGGCGTTCGTACATTCCTGGCGCCTCGGTCAGGATGCCGACGCTGCGACGTATGTTGGTGTCGTCTTTGCCGAGCTCAAAGCCAGCCACCTGGGCTGTTCCAGAGGTCGGGCGAATCAGACCAGTCAAAATGCGCACGGTGGTGGTTTTGCCGGCACCGTTCGGTCCCAGGAAACCAAAAACCTCGCCGCGGTCGACTTCTATTGTCAAATCGTCCACCGCGACCAGGTCGGTTTCCTGCTTCTTACCTATCTTGAAAATTTTTGTGATTCCTTGGGTTTTTATCATATTCCTCGTTTCGACCGGTGTAATTATACACATCTGTCGGGGAACGGGGAACGGGGAACGGGGAACGGGGAACGGGGAACGGGGA
>Ga0123335_1004088_pt1 | contig 19382 bp, 26 predicted proteins | sample BiotimSIPDNA_2_FD_89707 | JGI IMG/M metagenome (GOLD analysis project Ga0123335, IMG submission 89707) | Anaerobic biogas reactor microbial communites from Washington, USA - Biogas_R2 time_0 SIP DNA | ecosystem: Engineered > Bioreactor > Anaerobic > Unclassified | place: Washington, USA...
AAACGATTTTCCTAAGGTTATTAATTATTGCAGTCATAACGATTGTTTTGGTTTATAGTATGAATACAATAATTTTTGCAAAAAGTAACCTGAAATTCTGAATAAAGCTCAAAACCAATAATTAATTCCTATTTCTCCATAATTGGTAGCCAAAGATGATTTCCGGAATGCCGGTACTGTATAAGATATTGCCATTCCCAGTTTACCTTTGAAAGAATTCAGATTGCTGATACCTGTTGAAACTGCTAACATGTAATTGTTGTGAAAACCTGCAGAGACGAAAAACAATTCCTTATAGGTCACTGCTAAATTAATATCAGCAAATAGCCTATCGCCGGGATTGTTGAATAAGGGAATCATACCTGAAAATGAAGGCGTAAAACTGATCGTTCTACCGGAATTAAATGTTTTCCTTGCAGAAAAATTCATGATGGGTGCAAGCACGATGATTTCCTCAAGGGGCTGTAACTTACTATTAAATAATTGCCCTACAGATACATCCGAATGAAAAGTTCCGGTATAGAAGCTAATACCGGCTGCGCCATCAACTTTTATATCAGAACCATCACCCGTTAGGGGTGTGCCCTTAACAATATAATTCATCCCTCCAACATAAAAACCTGCGGAAAAAAACCATTTAGGATTAATAGAGGCATGCCAGGCATAGGATACATAAAACCTGTTACGCCTGAGATATTTCCCTTCGTTATCGTTATAAAAAATACCACCAATCATGCTGAAAGGCGCACTCTTTTTAGCATGCAACAATCGCATATGCATGGTAAAATAGGTTGCTGAAACATTTCTTACAGGGCCAAACATACTCTGACTGCCAAATGACAGCTCATAATTGCCTAAATAACCTGCGTTGGCCGGATTCAGAAGGGTGGCAGCATTAGTGAATTGCGTATATCTGCATGGATATCTGAATGTCTGTTCCTGTGCACCGAGCCTGAACAATGAAAGAATAAACATACAGACAAGTACTATATACTTTAGGTAATTCAAATTGAGATTATTTATAAATCATCAGCCAGAAATCAAAAAAAGAAAATAATTTTCAAAAATGGTTACTTTTAGTCGTATTGTTTGTATTAATTATGAAAATCCATTAACTGACATTTTGCAGTCCTGATAAAAATAACATAAACTGAAAGCTGACGATAAAGAAATATTGCATTGCCTCCAAACAGGTAAGAATGAGAGGGTCCTGAAGAACCTTTATAGGAATATTTTTCCTAAAATAAAGAGATATATCTTGTCTAACAGCGGTACAGCAGATGATGCCCTCGATGTATTCCAGGACGCAGTAGTGGTATTATGCAACCAGGCGCGTACCGGCAGGTACGATTTAAAATATGAGATTGAAGGTTTTTTGTTCACGGTAAGCAAGAACCTCTGGATCAACAAGGTTAAAAAAGAAAAACGCATGACAACGCTGCAAAATCACGAATTAATGACAGGCGATTCTGATTTCACCTCCGAGATCATTACAAAAGAAAAGACAGCTACGTTGAAAGAGATGATCAGAGAACTTGGGGAAAAATGTTATCAGCTTTTACAACTTGCAGTATATCAGCAAACTGACAGTTCAGCTATTTGTTCCATCATGGGATTTGCCTCTGTTAATGCGGTAAAGACCCAGAAATATAAATGCAAACAAAAGTTGCTCGAGATGATCAGATCAAATCCTTCGTATCGTGAAGTAATTGAATAATATGAGGCCGGAAATTGAAAAATATGAGCTTATAGAGAAATTCCTTTCCGGAACATTAACAGAAAGTGAAAATGCCGAAATTGAAAAGCGTATTCAAACTGACAGGGAATTTGCTGAAGAGGTATCAGACCAAAGGCAGATCTTTTCTTTCATTGAAAAGAGTGCAGGAGTTGGGATAAAGGACCAGATCAGGTCGATCCATGAAAACACGGTTTACAGAAAAATCAGGTACAGGACGATCAGGAATATTTTAATTGCAGCCATTGGTATTGCCTTTACAGCTATTCTTTTATATTATTTGTTCACTAACGATAAGAAAACAAAGGAAAATATTGTACCCGTACATGTACAGGAGATCATTGCCGGCAACGCTGAACAGCAAATCAATTTTAGTAATAACCAGGAGGTTACTGAGCATAAAAACCTGTCACCAAAAAGGAAGGAAACCAATATTCCGCAAAGTGATTTACCGGTAACAGATTCTGTGAGCGGAGACAGTAAAACAATGCCTGAAGACGTAGCTCTGGTTCCTGAAAAATATGTGCCTTTACATAGCTCAGTGCCTGAAGTAACAGGGGCAGAAAAAGAGATCAAAAATCCGGAACCCCTCATTCATTTTGATTGCAGCGGAATTTTTATAGAAGCTGTTGTGCAAACCAGCAGCAGTTGTAATAATGAACCCACCGGAGAAATTCATATTGAAGAAAGTACCATTTCAGGTGGGACCATGCCCTATGAAATATCAATTGATAATTCGCAAACCTACAACAATCTGCTCCGGCAGAAATCGCTGATGCCCGGCAGCTACTCGGTTTGGATCCGCGATGGCAATGAGTGCAGAACCTGGCTTGGCAATTTTTCCATCAATTCCGTTGATTGCATCATTGAAGATGTTTTTGCCCCTTCGAAGGGTGAAAAATGGAAAATCCCCAACCGGGAACAACCATGCAGCCTGAGGATATTCAAACTGAACGGCACCATTGTCTATGAATCCTATAATGATTTTCCCGGCACTTATTACTGGGACGGATCTGACATGAGGGGTGATCTGGTTTCCATGGGTGTTTATTCTTTCATTCTTACCTTTACGGACCAACTTCCGGTGCAAGGTACGGTAACCGTAGTGAAGTAGTTTTCCGTTGGATCTTTTGACCCCCGGATTTTTATTGTTGCATACTTTCCAGTACAACCATGATTTAAAAACATGGTAAGCAAATTAAATTCTAAACTAATGAATTTCAACAAGTTAATCTAAACCGGATAGCTTCCTTTTCAAAAAACCAGATATAGACATCGCAACAATTCAACCCCTGTTTCGAAACAAAATTTTACATTGCTTCATGAGATGATCCCTCTCATAAATCCTATTTTTACCAAAGAAAATTAAACTGCTATCCATAATGAAATATAATCCTTCGCTCCCGGTTTTCATCCTGTGTCTCTTTTTCACCTTAACCTCCTTAGCGCAAGCCCCGGTATCAAAAACTCCTGATTGTCCGGAATGGTTAAACAATGCTGTTTTTTATCAGATCTACCCGCAAACCTATTATGATACCGATGGTGATGGCATTGGCGACCTTAAAGGGATTATCGCAAAACTTGATTATATTAAAAGTCTGGGAGTGAATGCCCTATGGCTCAATCCCTTCTTTGAATCCCCATTTTGTGATGCAGGCTACGATATATCTGACTATTATAAAGTAGCACCGCGTTACGGAACAAATGAAGATGCCCGTAAGCTTTTTGAGGAAGCCCATAAGAGGGGCATCAAAGTAATTTTCGATTATGTGATCAGCTATACTTCTGTTGAACATCCCTGGTTCAGAGCTTCTGCTGAGCAGGACACAAACAAATACTCAAACTGGTACATCTGGAATGATAATACCTGGAAAAACCCTCCTGATGCTTATAAAGATGCTTTTATCAAAGGTTACGGACGCAGGAACGGTCAGTATATGCGCAATTTTTACTGGTGCCAGCCGGCGCTCAATTTCGGATTTGCAAAGCCAGAAGAGAGCTGGATGCTACCAGCCGATCATCCTGACATTCTTGCCTTGCGCGAAGAACTCAAAAAAGTGCTGCGTTTCTGGATGGACATGGGTGCTGATGGTTTCAGGGCAGATATGGCCGGGGCTTTGGTAAAAAATGCGAATATCAGCGGCAATGATCAGTTTTTCAGCATGCGCGATCAGGCAACATTGCAGTTCTGGCAGGAGATCCGCCAGCTTATGGACGAGGAATATCCTGAAGGCGTTATGATCGCTGAATGGTCGGGGCCTAAAGATGCACTCAACAATGCATTCCATGCCGACTTTTTCCACTGGTTCAATGGCTATAATGACCTTTTTCAGAAAGAAAGCTGGCGTATACTCAACGGGTTCTCGGAAGGTAACAGCTTTTTTGATAAAGAAGGAAAAGGTAACATTATGAATTTCCTGAATAGCTATAATGAACAGTACCAGGCAACAAAGGAAATGGGCTATATCATTATTCCTTTCGGTAACCACGATAATGCCAGGATCAATGTAAATCGCACTGATAAGGAACTGGAGATGATCTATGCCTTTGGCATCACCATGCCGGGTATACCATTTATCTATTACGGCAATGAGATAGGTATGCGGCAGTTGTACAATCTCCCCCATGTTGAAGGAGCTTACAGACCGCGTGCCGGAAACCGTACACCCATGCAGTGGACAGGAGAAAAAAATAAAGGTTTTTCGACCTGTGATCCCAATCAATTATACCTGCCGGTGGACGTATCAGCAACAGCGCCCGATGTGGCCTCGCAGGAAGCCGACCCCAATTCATTGCTCAACAAAACCAGGAAACTTATCAACCTGAAGAAAAATGAGGCCGCACTCCTCGGATATGCCGGTTTCATACCTGTTTATGCAAAGGAAAACGAATGTCCTTTCATATTTGCCAGAAAGCTGGACAATGAGGTAATTCTTTGTATTTTCAACCCGGCGGCACGCCCGGCGACAGCATCCATTGCACCATTTACAGATTTTCGGTCGAAGGAGCTGCTCGCAGGCGATAAAATCATCTTCAGGAAGGACGGCATTGTCGAAATACCTCCGGTAAGTTATGGGATCTACAAAATCACGGAACGATAATCAGATGATTTAACAAACGGCGGTTGCTAAACAGATAATTCTTCTTCAGGAACTTTCGCATTCCTGATCTGCTGTTCGCCGACGGTAACGGTGAATTTCTGCTTTTCCTGGCTGCAAATCTGTTTGATGGCAACTTTACCTGACAGTGCCGAAGGAGGTAAACCACCGCCCGGGCTAAGCCACTGTCCTGCCATGAAAAAATTACCCAAACCGGGAAGGGTGTTCTTCAATGATTTGGTGATATTCTTTGATGAAGGAAAAAATCCCTCGTAGGAACCTTTCCAGACACCCGTATATTTAACATTCGTTGAAGGTGTTGCAATATCTACAACTTCAATGAATTCTGTAATTCCGGGGTAATGTTTCTCAAGTATTGCCGTAGCCTGTGTCTTTATCGTTTCTTTTTCAGCTTTGTACTGGTCCTTTGTCATATCTTTCCAGACGTCCCAGGCACTTTCGTATCTGAGCACGATCACAGTTTTTCCCCTGGGTGCCATGGAAGGATCAAAAGAATAGTTCATGAAACTATAACCAGTCCCCAGTTTGGTAGAGCCGATGGAAAAATCCTTTACCAGATGGATCTTCGACGGGAACCCGGCGGGAACTTCTTTATTTATGCCGAAAGATACCTGCACCAGAGGTGTAAACAGATCCCAGTTTTTATAGGCATACTGAATTTTTTCCGAAACATATTTCCCTTCCAGCATATCGAATATGGTTGCATGTCCGTCAGCAGCACTGATCACATAGTCACTTTTAATGACGCTGCCATCGGACAGCTGGATACCAACCGCCTTGTCGTTTATTGTCAGGATCTTTACAACTCTTTTACCTGTTAAAACTTTTCCGCCGAGAGATTTATATCTTTCCTCCATCCTGCGTGCCAGAGGTAATGACCCGCCCATAAGGTACCCTGCATTTTTGGAGTGAAACCAACCAAGCATCATGAGATAAGCCAGGGCAGAGAAATCCTTGTCGCCAATCAAACTATTGAGAAAATAGTTCAGTTTGGTATTTTTAAATTTCAATTTAGCGAAATAATCCTGGCAGGTTTTTCGGCCGTATTTCAACAATATCGGTAATGAAGCAGATAGTTTCAACAGATTTCCTGTAAAACTAATCATTTCCCCGAAGCTGCTTATATCGCCGAAAGGCTGAAATGAAGCAACCTTGCGCATATCACGGCACATTTTTGTAATTGAAACCTTGTCTTCGGGTGCCATCTCCAGAAGTGATTGCTCCCACCTGTCGATATTAGCATAAATAATGAACTCATTCCCTTGTTCATCGGTATATCCGGAATGAACTTCATGATCATAGATTATGGTATCCTTATTGATCACATCGAGCTCTTTCCATAATTTATTCAAAACACCATCGGCAGTTCCTACCAGCCAGTGTAAACAATAATCGAAGCGATATCCTTTGCGTTCCCAGGCTGTACACTGCCCGCCTGTTGTATTATGCATTTCGAAAATTTCAGTTTCAAAGCCGTTCATCTGGCCGTAAATACCGGTTGAGAGGCCTGCAACCCCGCCACCGACAATAATAATTCGTTTCCCCATGATTAATTTTCTGATTATACTGTAAAAGTACTTGACCGGTTTAAGTACCTATAATGAAAATCGACAACCGGCGGAAAGTTACCGGCAAAATCAGAGTGTCAACTGGTAAAATGGTTACAGTTGATCCTGAGGGCAATCTGTCAGGATAGAAATATCAAAGTATCTTGAAGAGTACAATTATTATAATGATACTGAGGGCATAAGCAATGGCAACGGGTTTCATATTCCTGTTGAAAAGTTTTTTAATACCGCGGCCCGCTTTCTTTATGATAAAACCCAGAATGAAAAACCTCACCCCATGACCTATTAGGGTAGCCAGAAGAACGACCAGCAGGTTGAGATTGAAAACCCCTGAAGAAATAGAGAACAGTTTATAGGGAATCGGTGTAAAACCGGCAGAAAACAGGATCCAGAAATCCCACTTTGAATACATAACTTTGATTTTTTCATACATCTCAATGGTAAATCCGGGAATGTGATTGAAGAAGAACATTGCCAATCCTGTAAACTCCCCATTATTGTTTAGCCATACAAAATGTCCTATTCCATAACCTAACACGGTACCCATAACAGTTCCCAAAGTCCCATATAATGCCAGGTTGTATGTGTTTTTGAGATTGAATAGCGAAAGCGTAATAAATACCAAAGGGGTTTGCAGGGGAAAAAACGAAGAATCAGCAAAAGCACAGATAAACATCACCAGCCAGCTATAGCGGGTATTGGCAAACCTAAACGCCCATTTATATAATTTTTGCAATCTTCTTCTCATAGTATCAGCCTTACACGCCCGGAACCATCAAATGCCCGCAGAGTCTCAAATTTGATAAGGGATAGGATTCAGGTAATCGAAAATGCACTTCCCCACTTAACGACAACTGAAGTAATTCAATAAACGGTTTTCCAATCATTTCAAACATGCTGCAAAGATAGGTCAGAATATTCTATTCTCCGACTTCGATCACTACACTTTCTACAAAAAATGTTAAAATAAATATTCTTATAATTGTAACAACAGGAAGCATGAAAAGTTCTTCCGGCAAAGCTTTTATCTTATTGAAATAGTTATTTTTACCCCAAATAATATTCATGACGAGATATTTTTTCATTTTCCTTCTGGTATTCGTTTTTTCGTCAGCTCATGCACAGACAAAAGAAAAAGACCATTACAGCGGCGGAATGCTGGTCCTTCAACCCGGTTATCTGACTGCCTCCAACGCCCGTCAAAATATCAAGGGCGCCAATTTTGGAGTTGGCGGAATACTCAGGATATATATACACAATTGCCTTACTGCAGGCATTTACGGGGGGAGTGCAAAAGCAGGCTACAAAACATCTGGTTCCAACGACTCTTACTTTCATCTTGGCTATGGCGGGCTATTTGCAGGTTACAGCCGGAAAAGTGGCAGGATCCGCTATACGGCAGCAGGATTTGCAGGAGGCGGAAAAATAAAAAATCTTCATATCGAAGCACAGGAGCACGAGTCCATAACGGAAGCTTATCTGTATAAAAAACCTGTTTTAGTATTTTCCCCATTGTTAAGCCTTGATTATTATCTGACTCCCAAAATTTCAGTCACCACACAGTTTGCATGTCTCACAGCCCTTATGGAAAACAAAAGGATGATGTATAATCCTGTGCTGCAGATCGGCATCATGTTTTCCAGATAAAATATCTGAAAAAATTATTATTTTAATTTAGACTAATTCTAAATAATTTCTTATCTTTGCATAAGAAATAAGAAATTATGACAAAAAACTTCTGTACAGATATGTGTTGTAGCGGTAAGAGCAGTAAATGCACCTCTGTACAGAAGGATATCATTAAGTACTGATAGATTAAGTTGATTATGACAAACATAGCCCTTCTGTATCCGCAGAAGGGCTTTTTTATTTTAACCTTAAAACCTGAAAAAACATGAGTACAATCTTTAGAGAAATTATCGATGCAAACAATGTCTATTCAAGGAACTTCGGTAAAAAAGCAAACCTGTCCATCCCGCCTACCAAAAAGGTAGCCATACTTACCTGTATGGATGCAAGGCTTGATCCTGCAAAATTTGCCGGCTTGACAGAAGGAGATGCCCACATTATCCGGAATGCCGGTGGAAGGGCAAGCGACGATGCCATCCGCTCGCTGGTAATCAGCCATAAACTGCTGGGAACAAACCATTGGTTTGTTATCCATCATACGGAATGCGGTATGGAAACCTTCACCAATGAAATCATTTCATCGCTGCTTGCTGGGAGTCTGGCTACCGCAAAACTGGATACAGCAGGCTGGAAAAACACAACAGAGAACGGAGGCTCTGAGGAAGGAAAATATATTAACTGGCTTACAGTCAAAGATCAGAAAGTAAGTGTGCTGGAAGATGTAAAAAGAATCAGGAAGCATCCTTTGGTAAACCCTTCCGTTGAAATTTTCGGTTTTATTTTCGATGTTAAATCAGGACGACTTATCGAAGTTCCCGAGGCTTCTGCAGCCGGCAGGGCAGCTCCGACTATTTCCGAAGCTGTGGAAGCTACGTTTTAAAGAACTCCAGGCCTGGCATACAGTTGTCGGCCATCCATTTCAGTTTTAGTTATACTTGTGCAAATGTGTAAAGCCCCCGGGGTTATTTCCCGGGGGCCTTACCAAATCAACCTTCAACACCAACTATTTATTTTCGTGTACTAATCCTGAACGGGTAATAAGCCGGGCAGAAACTTAACATACTTGTAATCAGCATTACCCCGGCCAGTATAAGCAGCATGATGCCGGTAATACCCGTAATAACTTTGGTAGCGAATAAGATGACTACAATGAGTGCCAGAATTATTCTTACTACTTTGTCGATCGTGCCTATATTTTTTTTCATAATGTTATTTGTTATTTTTCAATTGATTCAATAAATAATCCCTGGACTTTACACCAACAAATCTGGCTTTTTCCTTCCCATTGCTGAAAAGGATCATGGTAGGGATGCTTTGGATTTTAAACTGCCTTGCCAGCAATTGGTTCTTTTCAATGTCCACCTTTGCAATACCTTCGTTCCCCGTAATTTCACCTGCCAGTTCGTTTAACACCGGCGTCATCATTCTGCAGGGCACGCACCACTCAGCCCAGAAATCGACAAGAATGGTTTTATTCTTTATCTGATGAAGAAAATTACTGTCGTCCAGCACCATGATCTTTTCATGGTTTGGTACAAGCGGAATACTTTTCATCTTCGCCCTGACCAAAATGAAAAGCATTGCGATGATTATCAGAAAGCCGGTAATGATCAATGTGGTATACATGTCCTGTTCAATTTAAAACCCGGGCTATTTCAGCCTGTACTTTATTCTTTTTTGTCCTGAGCTGATGAACATAGTCAGCTGCTGCCAGAGCGGCCACTGTCCCATCACCCACAGCCGTGGTCACCTGACGGTATCTCTTTGTAATACTGTCGCCTGCTGCAAACACTCCCCTGATGCCGGCAGACATATCTGCGTTCACCACTATTTCCCCATTTTCATTCAGGTTGATCTTACCCTCAAGAAATTCCGTATTCGGCAAATAGCCGATAAAGATAAAAGCCCCGTCGATGTTATAGCTGACACTTTTCCCCGATATCAGGTTTTTAATGGCAACTTTTTCAAGTTTTTCACCTCCTGAAAAAGATGTAATGGCGGAGTTCATAAGAAAGCTGATCCGTGGGTTCTTCCGTGCATCCTCAACGGCATGTTCAAATGCCTGAAAATGATCGAACTGATGCACCACTGTCACTTTCGTTGCATATCTTGTCAGCGAAACAGCCTCTTCCAGGGCAGAGTTGCCACCACCCACAACCACGATCTCTTTGCCGGTAAAAAAGTCACCGTCGCATGTTGCACAGTAGGAAATGCCTTTCCCCCTGAAAATATCTTCACCGGGCACTCCCAGGGTACGCGGACGACCGCCCGGGGTAAGAATAATACTGAATGCAGAATACTCACTCCCGTCTGTAAGTGTGACGGTCTTAACCTCATCATCCAGAGAAAGATCAGTGAGGGAAACATTTGTTTTGATTTCACATCCGAATTCCTTTGCCTGCTTCTTCATGATATTGGCAAGCTGGTATCCGCTGATGCTTTGCACACCGGGATAATTCGCAATTTCGTGTGTAAGCACCAACTGTCCGCCTGCAATACCTTCGTCCACGATTAAAGTTTTCAGCTTTGCACGCGACAGGTAGATACCTGCCGTAAGACCGGCAGGCCCTGCCCCGATGACGATGGCATCATAGTGGTTAACCGTATTCATAATTCTTAAGCTTTTACAGTTTCTGCAAATTCCTTATCAAGGATTGCTTTTACCTGTTCTTTCGTCTGGATGCTCGATGTGGCCTTAACTACTTTTCCGTTTTTATAATAAATGGTGAATGGAATGCCCATGAAACCTCTGACCTCCGGAAGCGTACGGATCACATGCGACTCGGGATTATCAAATTCCATATCACAAAATTTAACATGTTTGTAAGTATCCTCAAGTTCTTCTGCAATGCCGTAAACGGGAATACACATGGGGCCCATGCGTCCGCATATTACCATCACATTCTCATTTTCATTGATGATCCTGGCATGCTCTGCTGCCGATTCGATGTGTTTTAAATTCGTATATAACATAGTTTTAAATTTTATTACTGATTCATGGTACAAAGGTAAGTTGCATGAACTGCAGTGCAAAGGATTTAACGGCCGGCAACGTTAATTCCCGGGTTGATTTAGCACAGCTTTTTAATTGATGCAGATCTGAACGGAAACAAAAAACTCTATTTGAAGAATGTAAAAAGATATGTAAACCACACTAAGAATTTGCCTTCCGGAAATGCCTGTCGCGGAATCAAACAGAAAATGCAACAATGTAAATGAAGTTGGGTATTTTTACATCCAAATTTCAGATTGATGAAAACCATCCTCGAAACCGACAGGGAATTTATTTGTGAGATCGATGCACCATGCTTTCAGATGTTATCACCTGAGGAGGCGGAACTGGTACGGGCGAGTAAAACCCAGGTGCAATTCAGAAAAGGTGATAACCTCACCAAACAGGGTACATTTGCTTCCTATATCTTATTTGTAATCAAAGGCATTGCAAAACAATATCTTGAAGGAGATGCTTCCAGAAGTTTTAACCTAAGGATTATACAGCCTGGAGAGTTCGTCGGTCTTTCAGCCGTATTCACCAAAAATATCTTCAACTATTCGGCAGTGGCCCTCACCGACTGCCAGGTATTTCTTGTGGAAAAAGAATCAGTTGCCAATGTGGTAAAACAGAACGGCATGTTTGCTTACCACATTATAAAAAGGTATTGCGAGCAGAATGGCAATCTTTACGATACACTCGGGAATATGATATACAGGCAGATGAACGGCAGGATGGCCGACACGCTGCTGTATATCGACAGTTTTAAACCAGCCAATCCTGAAATATTTGAACTGCTCTCCAGAAAAGATATTGCCGATTTCGCCGGTGTTTCAACTGAAAGTGCTGTAAAACTGCTGAAGGCTTTTGAGAAAGACGGAATTATTGAATTAAGGGATAAGAATATAGTGATCGCAGATTATGACAGACTGGAAGAAGTAAGGAAAAGGGGATGACAGTTGATAATTCAGCCATGGAGTAAATTGTAATAAGTTGAGAAGTTGAAAAGTAGAGAATTGATATTGGCCCCTTGCTTTCTTAAGATAATCAATCCCTGTTGATTCCAATAACTGATTGCTGTACCTTTGCTTTAATTAAACGAATCAATCCATGCCCTTCCCTATCGAAAACAAACTTGTAATTGCCATCGCTTCCAGTGCATTGTTCGATCTTTCGGAATCAGACAGAATATTCCGGGAAAAAGGGGTTAACGAATACAGAAAATTTCAGGAAAAGCACCTTGATAAAACACTTGAAAAAGGAGTTGCATTCCCATTTATCCGCAGGTTCCTCAACCTGAATAACATTTTTAAAGAGGAGGAGCCTGTAGAAGTCATCCTGCTTTCAAGGAATAGTCCGGAAACCGGCCAGCGTGTATTCCGTTCCATACAAAAATACGGACTCAACATTACCAGGGCGGCATTTTTTTCAGGCACCTCCCCTTTCGAATACATACCCGCTTTCAACACCTCACTTTTCCTGTCGGCCAATGCGGATGATGTTAATAAAGCTATCCGGGCAGGATATCCTGCCGGAAGGGTCATAGAAACCAGGATCAGCGATGATGAGAACGATCATGAACTGCGGATAGCATTCGACTTCGACGGGGTCATTGCAGACGATGCTGCCGAAAAAGTTTACAAGAACACGCACGATCTGGAAAAATTCAATGAATCTGAAAACCAGCTTTCGCTGATCCCGCATAACCCGGGACCGTTGCAGGACCTGTTCAGAAAGATTTCTGTATTTCAGAAGATGGAAGCAGAGAAACTCCATGAGAACATCGGATACAAAAAGATCATCAAAACATCTGTAATTACGGCACGGAATGCACCTGCCCATGAGCGTATGGTAAACACGCTGAAAAGCTGGGGGGTGGATGTGGACGAAACATTTTTCCTGGGCGGCATCGAGAAAAAAAGGATCCTGGAAATCATGAAACCGCATATTTATTTTGATGACCAAACCATGCACCTGGAAGACATCGACAAGATCCCGCTGGTGCACATTCCTTTCGGGGTCGCGAATGTAATGGTTTAGTGGTTTAGTGGTTGAGATGGTTGAGTGGTTTAGTGGTTTAGATAGTTTAGATAGTTTAGATGGTTTAGATGGTTTAGATGGTTTAGATGGTTTAGATGGTTGAGATGGTTTAGATGGTTGAGATGGTTGAGTAGTTTAGATAGTTTAGATGGTTGAGATGGTTGAGATAGTTTAGATGGTTTAGTGGTTTAGATGGTTTAGATGGTTTAGATGGTTTAGATGGTTTAGTGGTTTAGATGGTTTAGATGGTTTAGTGGTTTAGTGGTTTAGTGGTTTAGATGGTTTAGTGGTTTAGTGGTTTAGTGGTTTAGAAGGACGCAGAATGAAATGTAAAAGACTGCAAAGAATTCCGGATCCGGAGATTATTTGGTTAGGGCATACCAAAAAATCCTATGTCCCAAAAAATCTTCTTTCGTAATTTTGGTTGTAATCAAATAAGCATTATTTTTGCGGTGCTTTAAAATGAAGGTTTAACAGGTTCTTAAAATAATTGGTCTGGTAGTTCAGTTGGTTAGAATACGTGCCTGTCACGCACGGGGTCGCGGGTTCGAGTCCCGTCCAGACCGCAATAATTAAATACAAAAGCCTGTAAAATAAATACTTACAGGCTTTGTTATTTGACGGGGTACGCTGTAGGGTACACTTTTAGTTCAATTCGTTATAAAATAAAACCCCGGTGAATCTCTCGACTGACCGGGCCAAACCAAAACAGGAAGTATTAACCAAATTGAAGGGGTTAAGGAATTAAGCGACTTGCCTTCTCATTGAATTTTGGATCATACCTTTGCCAGAACTTAATAAGACCTTCGACAATCAACTTCGCTAACTGTACCCCGATCAATACAGAGGGTACACCGGCAGCACGGGCGAATTTTCCAGCGGTCGATTGCATGTCACTGCCTGTGATCTCGTAAAAAGTCCCATCAATACTGATCAGTAATAGTTCATCACTTTTATAAATGACCTGATGGTCACCTCTGAGAATGTCCTGTCCCAGGATTCTGTCAAGTTGTGCCAGCAATATTGCAGAGGCTTCGCCGGAGTTTTTACAATCTTTATAAATGTCCCCGGATTGCTTCAGCTCTTTACCAAGATTTTCCAGCAATTCACGGCCCTTACCTTTCACGGCCATTGCGGTTTGAATTTTCTTGGCCAAAACATCAACTTTCTTTTTAGCGATACCGGCACGGATGCCAGCGATAATTTTCTGTGTTTTCATACTTAATTATTTCGATTTAGTAATTGATTGTCCGAAGCCTGCCTTCGCAAGCTTATCCAGAATATTAATTTTCCATTGTATCTGCATACCTTCATCAGGAGCGTTAAATCTTCTTTGGTAAAACAAATCATTCAGAAGTGACCTGCATTCTGAAAGGTACAGATTGCGGAAACTTCCCGGATCAGGATGCAATACCTCTCCGATCTGTTCAAGGTTCGACCATAAACGATTTAATTCGGTGAGGGCGGCTGCCTGTTCTGTGGTTGCTATTACTGTGCATGCTGCATCAATTTCAGCATACACAGACGGCGCGTATTGCAGTTTGCCTACAGCAAATTCGAGGTAACCAAAACGGGTATTTCCTTCGCTAAAATCCACAGAATCACAATCGGAAATGTTATACATCTGTTTTAGAGGTTCGATGTTCGGCGGCAATTCCGGCATTTTGGTTTTGAGAAATTCCAAAACAACTGCATCGTGGTAACTCTTTGTTGATCTCAGGAACTTTTTTGCCGTTTCTACTTCGGTTATTGGTGTGACATAATGCAATCTATTAAACCAATCAACGAAACTCTGCATATTGTCTAACTCTGCTTCGTACACGCTTTTTTGCATATAGGCTGCATGGTTATTTTTTTGGAGAATGATTTTCTTACTACTCATTTTCTAATCTATTTTTAAGGGTTAATATCTCATTTACTGTTTGTTCCGGGCTGTTGTTTTTGGCCATTTGCGCTGCGATTTCTTCCGGGCTCGCTCCAAATTCCTGCAATAATTGCCGGGACTGGCTATAATCCTGAAATTCAATAAGGGTGTCACTACCGGGAGTAAATTCACTATCGAATTGCTCATGTGAAACCATGGTTTCAAGGTTTCCTTTGTAATAGATTCCTTTGGATTTAAACCATATATTTTGGCCTTTTGTAAGCCTCTCAACAGTATATTTATCGCCCTGTAAAATCGCTCTTAGCAATTCTTTCCTTTGTTTAATATTAATATTATTCATCTCACTTTAGTTTTTCAATTAAATTGTCTGTAAGCCTTTCCAGTTCGTTATCTGAAAGGGCGTTTATATTAATTTCATTGCTTTCTTTGGCAGGGATAACGAATTTCAGCAAGTCCCGGAAAAATTGCAGCTTGTCTTTTGGATCCAACAAATCATAGTTATTTTGCAAGTCTTCAAGATTGCCACTGATAAACTGGTTTATCATTTCCTTTATTTCTGTTGTTGTGCGGTTAAGGCTGCCTTTCGGTCTGCCTGCCGGATTGTTTGTTTTACCTTTCGGAAGTCCCATTTTGTAAAATTTTGTTGTTTTCAAAAAATGCTTTTTCTTTCCGCTTTCCGTGCTGTTCAACAAAAGGCACAAACGGCGGGCGTTCCACCAACTGAAACCGATCCGGGAGAGGTTCGCCGGTTGCCAGGGCTTCAGCAATATTGGTGTGAAGCCTGTAAAACTCACCTTTAGTCAGGGGTCGCCCTGTATGCTTATCCCGGAAGTTATATCCCAGGTGCATCACCCAAAAACTGAAGTACTCATTCATTCTGTGATAGATTTATATTCAGCAAAGAATTGGTTTACTCGTTTTCTCAATTTCGATCTCATGCGGGATAGTGCGGTGATCTGTGCCATAAGGTCAATATTTGCCTGTGTCCAATTTATAGTACCCTCATCCAGAAGATAGCGGGAAACGTACCCTACATCATCCGGACGCTTGCGGTTGTTCTGGCAAAATAATTTCATGTTCATACTAAACTTTGAAAAGGATTAGATACCAATTTTTCATAATGCCGGGTCCTGGCCAAACTGTCGAGTGCATTGATTGTCTCATCAACTTTTGATCTTCGCACGCCCATACCCTGATGCAGGTCATTGCGCCACCCTTCAGGGGGTAACCGTCTGTTTGTTTTCACATAGTCCACAATAAACCAAACCACGTCCCGGAGCTGCTGCCTGCCTTCAATTGTTGTGGCCAGCCGGTTTTCATTTTCAATCATTTCTATGTATTGCATCTTTTTAAGTATTTGATATTCAATATTCTTACAGCATTACAGAAGAATTTATATATACTGTAAGGGATAATACACTGGCATACAGTAAATTCATATATCATATTACAGCATTACAGCATATTTGGCATTTTCATTTACTTTTTGTCTGGTAAGCTGAAAATGTACGCGTAATGTTGTATGCTGTAAGGTTGTTCTGATTATCAGAGTGTTACACCTTACAGCATCCCTTACATTATTTTTAAAATGAAATCTTTTCTTCATTGCTGTATCCTTCATTATTAAAAATTAAATTATATCCCCTGACAGAACGGCCATTGATCCATGAAACCTGGCTCTCAAATCCGGCACGCTTCATTTCACGGCCTAACCAGGCTGCATTGATTTTGATTGATGGATACAGTCTGGTCAGACGGACAAGAACGTCCGTTGAACTAAGGAACTCAATCTCACCCTCAAAAGTCCCCGGATATTGCGTATTCTCTACCTTCGGGCGGTTTCCTTCCTTTGGCTCCCGTAAATGTTTTATGATAAGGTGAAACTCAGGGCTGGAAATTTCATAACCTTTATTAATTTCCGACTGCAATTCCTTTTCTTCAGGTGTAAGCATCCCGGCGGAGTTATCCCTCTGCCATTCTCTATAGGCTTGCCACCAGAGGGAATTAATGTCAATATCTTTGCGCCCTGTTTTGAGGTTATTGTAATCGTGGTTTATGCTTTTTACCTCAAAGATCAGCCAGCGGCTGTTGAAGGTATCAGTCAGAAACTCTCGGTCGTTTGTGCTGGCAAAGATTGAAGCCAGCCGGGGCATTGGTGCAGCTTCAGCCGCATAAGGCCTACGCTCGTTGATTAACGCCCTGGAAATAAAAGATTTTATTTTCGTAACCTCATGCTTACTCATGCCTTCCATTTCCTCAATGCAGTATATCAGAACGGTTGCTAGTAAGATTTCACAATCTTTGTCACCACGAAGGGGCTGTTCTGAATAGTAGTTTTCAGACAAAGGATTTAGCCATTTAATGAAAATGGATTTTCCCAACTCCTGACCGCCGTATTCAACAAACACATACCGGTTCGGAACATTCCTGATATATTGATCTATTGCCCGGATAAAATGTTTTTTCAACATCGAGGCAAAAAATCCCGGGTTTTCGGTAATTATATATCCTGCCAGCTTAGCGAAATAATCTATGTCCGGATCAAATTTCATTATTAATAGCCGGGCGAGGTATTCACCAAAGGGATGAAAAGTCGGAACGTGGTTTGATGCGATTAAACTTCGCAGATCTTCTTTAGGTACTTTCTGTCCCGCCCGAAGCAAATTGATATACAAATCATCAATTGATACATGGTCGCCTTTTTTGGTCTCAATTCGATTTAAAACTATGTTTCGCCTTAGTCCTGCTTTTTTGAGATAAACTAAGGCTTTATCTATTGGCGTAAAATTGTTAAACCCTTTCAAGTCTCCGTGTTCTTTCCTTAAAACTTCCAGACGCTCAAGAATCAAAACTGAAGGGCAGATATATTGTTCCTGCATGGTTTCAATTTCCTGCATTGAAATTTCGCGCCCTTGTTTGATAGCTTCCAGGATATGGGTATCTACATTGAGTAATGCAGCTTGCTTTATTCTATCGGTTTCATTATCTTTGCTTTGCATCCTTTAAAGTATTTGATCTCATTACGCCCGTGCCTGACAGTGCGGGTTTTTTACTTTCCATATCTATTGCCTTCAATAACTTTGTTTAGTTCATTCTCTGAAATGAAGACCTTTCCACCGACTTTTTGTGTTTTAAACAATCCCTCTTTTGCCCTTGTATCAAAGGTTACAACTGATATACCCATCTGATTAGCGGCTTTAATTCGAGGTACAAGTTTGTTTTCCTTCGGAAACCTTGCTTCAAATTCTGCTCTAACGGCTTCGGTCACAATGTTTCTGATTTTCGTTTCAGGAAACTGCATTTCTAAAATCATTGAATTTTCCATATAGTAAAAATTTATTTGTTTCAGCTTCGTAAAAGTAAAAACAATAAAATTTACAATCAATTGATAATGAATGATTTAAAGTACATGAAAGGGTATAAAATTCAATTAGTTTCATGTACCTTTTTTAAAGGTGGGATACAAAAAAACCTGTCATTTGACAGGCTTTATTTTGTATTGTCTTTGTAATTGTCTTACCGGATCACTGCTCTCCTGCCAGTCAAAACCTAGAATTTTGATCAATTCACAAATAAAGCGATGTTTGTTTATTACCACCTTGTTATCTTTCAGGTAGTCATATAAGGGACGTGTACTTTGCAGAAATAAAGGTCGAAAGGTGTTTTGTCTGGAAGTATCGGAAATGGGTTTTACCTTTGGTTGCTGTATGCCATTTACGGCAAAAAGAATTTCATCAATTAGTATTTTGTTGGTAATCTCCAATTCGTTTGGTAGGAAAAAGCTGGTTTCTTCTTTGGGTGTTCCTTCAAACAACTTTATTTGCTTTCCTCCAAAACTAAGCTTTATACTATCAGGAGTTGTGGTTTTAAGGTATTTCCTTAATTCGCTGTATTGTTTATTGTAGCCTTTTAATCGTTTATCCCTGTCAAAGAAATAATTCTTATTTAAAGATTCTATTCTATTACGGAATATTCCAGCAAAATAAAAGATAGTGTTTGAATGGTCGGTTAATCTATACTGTTCAATAAGTCTGTTTATTGCATCCATCACACAACCTTTAAATGTCTCTCATTCCTGTGTTTCATGATCTCAAGGGCGGCTTGTTCATCATTCAGCCTCAAATATCTCATGAAGGCTGATTCTGTTTTATGGCCTGTGATCTTGCGAATTGTAGTTACCGGGATGCCTTCAAAAAACATCAACGTTGCGCCGGTTCTCCGTGCTGTATGTGTCGAAACCATTTCGTATTTAGGCACGTCACGTTTCATCACTGCACCGCCGTTTGTTGTGGTAAGTTCCTCCGGGCTGTTAATATCTGCATCCCTGCAAATATCTTTGATATACTTGTTTAACTTCTGTTCATGGGTCTTTGGAAGTGTATAATCATACTTTTGCAGCAATGTATCGCACATC
>Ga0123335_1004092_pt1 | contig 19374 bp, 11 predicted proteins | sample BiotimSIPDNA_2_FD_89707 | JGI IMG/M metagenome (GOLD analysis project Ga0123335, IMG submission 89707) | Anaerobic biogas reactor microbial communites from Washington, USA - Biogas_R2 time_0 SIP DNA | ecosystem: Engineered > Bioreactor > Anaerobic > Unclassified | place: Washington, USA...
AACTTGGTCAGTCAATCCTCTCGGAGGTAAAACCATTAACCGGAGAGCCGGATGCGGGAAATCCGCCAGTCCGGTTCGGAGGGAGGGGAGGCCGAACACAATCGGCCTTCCCTACCCCTATCAGCTACAGCCTTCGCACCGTAATAGATGTGGCAGGTAAATGCAAAATGAAAAATGCAAATTGCAGATTGCAAAATGATGAACCAACGGGGACATCCAATCCCCAATCCCCAATCCCTAATCCCTAATCCCTAATCCCTAATCCCTAATGCACCAACACGCCAACATCCTGACCATCGCTGCGTTCCTCGGGGCGGTCTCAATTTGGTTGATGCTGCCGCGCGGCGGATCGCAACGCAGCGCGGTGGGCATCGTGCTGGGCGCCGTCGCGCTGGGGCTTTGGCTTTCCCGGCTCCACGGCCTGGGGGAATGGCTGGCCGACGGGCTGTTCCACGTCCTGGCTACGGTTGCCATCGTGGCGTCCGTCGGGGCGGTGACCGCGCGAAACCCGGTCTATTCGGCCGTCTGGTTCGGTCTGTCGCTTTTGGGCGCGGCCGGGCTGTTTCTGTTGCTCGGCGCGCAGTTCGTCGCCGCGGCGACCGTGTTGGTATACGCCGGGGCGATACTGGTGACGTTCTTGTTCGTACTGATGTTCGCTCAGCCCGAGGGAAAGGCCCCTTACGACCGAACAAGTTGGGAGGCGGGGATTTCGGCGGCCACGGGCGTGGCCATCGTGGGCGTCCTTACGGTGGCCGTCGGCGGATCGCTGGCGGCGGGAATGCCCTTTGCCCCGCAGACGCAAGAGGCCCTGGCCGCTGGCGTGCTGGATGCGAACCATACCGCCCGACTGGGCGAAGAACTGTTCGGCTTTAGGCTGATGGCGGTCGAAATAGCCGGCGTGCTGCTCTTAACCGCGCTGGTTGGCGCGGCGGTTATCGTCAACCTGGGCAACTCGAAGAAACATAACACATCGGATCAGATAAACCAATATCCGGAGGCTAACAGCCTCCGGTGAGAATAGCATTGCATTTCGCGCACATTCCGGAGGCTGTTAGCCTCCGGCTATTATGAATCGCATTTTCAATCATCGATATTACTTCACGCCTCATGCAACCAGAACTCGCGCTATTATACGATTACTTGCTCGTCGGGGCATTGTTGTTCGGCGTCGGGCTGATCGGTTTCGTCTGCCGGCGGAACATGATCGTTATGTTTCTTTCGGTGGAGCTAATGTTGCAGGGCGCGTCGTTGAGCCTCGCGGCCTGGGGGCGATTTCACAACGATTTCGGCGGGCAGGCGTTCGTCTTGTTCGTAATCGCGGTTGCCGCCTGCGAGGCGGCCGTCGCACTGGCCCTGGTGTTGGTTCTGTTCCGACGTCGCGGCAGTCTCGACATCGCCGTCTGGCATTTTCTCCGCGAAGCCAACCAGCCGCCGTTCGAAGAAAAACTGCTGCCCGACGAACCGGATCGGCGCGAGCAATGGGCGCATCTGCCGCCGGCCGGAGTGCGCCCCGAAAAGTTCGGAGAAAGCGAGGAGTATAGGCCGAGGGTTTAGGAATGACGAATGTCAAAATTCAAATGTCGAATGAATGTCAAATGACGAATGACGAATCCACCATACTTTTCGTCATTAGTCATTTAGATTTCGTTATTCATTCGACATTCAATATTTTTACCGCATGTTCGACCTGAAAACACTGCTGATTCTGGTGCTTGCCTTGCCGTTGGCGGCGGCGTTGGCCGCCTTCGCGCTCGGACCGAAGCTGTTGCGCGGGCGGAGCCACGCGCCGGTCGTCGCCGCGCTGGTGCTGGGCTTTGTCGTCAGCGTCGTGCTGCTTTTTCAAGTAGGGGAATTGATCGGCGAGCAGGCCGAAACCACGCAAGGCTCGCGTCCGACCGGTGCAGCGCGAGTGTATGAAATATGGAGTTGGGCTCACGTGCCCGACGCCATGCCGGCGCCGGAGGGCGAACCGGCCGCCGCCGCGCGCGGCGATTTCAACATCGGCATCTCGCTTCGGGCCGACCCGCTGACGGCCGTCATGCTGGCGATGGTCGCCTGCATCTCCGCCTTGGTGGCGGTCTATTCGGTCGGCTACATGCACGGCGATCGGGGCTATTGGCGATTTTTCGCGTATGTCGGATTGTTCGTGTTTTCGATGAATCTGCTGGTCGCGGCCGACAATTTTCTGCTGCTCTACGTCGGCTGGGAGCTGGTCGGGCTGTGCAGCTATCTGCTGATCGGATTTTGGTATGACCGGCCCGCCGCGGCAGCCGCCGGTAAGAAGGCGTTTCTGGTCAACCGCATCGGCGACGCCGGCTTTGCCCTGGGCATATTTTTGATCTGGACCACTTTCGGCGCGCTTGATTTCGAGGGCGTATTCGTCGGGGTGGGCGAGCACGCCGGCGATTGGCGGATCACGGCCATCTGTTTGTTGCTGTTTTGCGGGGCGTGCGGCAAGAGCGCCCAGTTCCCGCTGCACGTCTGGCTGCCCGACGCCATGGAAGGCCCCACGCCGGTCAGCGCGTTGATCCACGCGGCGACGATGGTCACGGCCGGCGTGTACATGGTTGCCCGATGCACGCCGCTGTTCGCCCAAGCCCCGGACGCCCAAATCGTCGTGGCGTCCGTCGGCGGCGCCACCGCCCTGCTCGGCGCGGTCATCGCCGTCACCCAAACCGACCTGAAGCGGATCCTGGCCTATTCGACCATAAGTCATTTGGGCTATATGTTCGTCGCCCTGGGCACGGGCACGCTGCTGGGCATCACCGCCGGTATGTTTCACCTGGTTATGCATGCTTTTTTCAAGGCATTGCTGTTCCTCGGAGCGGGAAGCGTAATGCACGCCGCTGGCGGCGTGATCGACATCCGGCGGCTCGGCGGGCTGCGACGCCGGATGCCGGTCACCTATTGGACATTTCTGGCCGGGGCGCTGTCGATGGCCGGCGCGCTGCTGCTTTCCGGCTTCTGGAGCAAAGACGCCATTTTGCTCGCGCTCGACGATCGTTCCGGCGACGGTGGAGGGCTGTTCGGGCTGTTGTTCATTTCGACCCTGCTCGGCGTCGTGTTGATCGACTTTTACATATTCCGCCCGTTTTTTATCGTCTTCCACGGCGAAGAACGCCTACCGCCCGAAGCCGAGGGACACGCGCATGAATCGCCGCCGTCGATGACCGTGCCGCTGGTTGTGCTGGCGTTCGGGTCGATCGTCGCGGGGGGCTACTTCGAGTGGACGCACGGATTCGCCGATTTCCTCTCGCACACGCCCTCTTTCGATTGCCTCGCACATGCCGGACATGCCGCGGTCGAGACGGCCGACAAATGGCGCATCGGCGCTGCCGGCTCGGCGCTGAGCTTGTTGGGCATCGCCCTGGTCGCGGCGCTGTATCTGGGACGGGGTAAGGCCGTCGCGCGGATGACCAGGGCAATGAATGTTTTCGGCCTCTACGGCCTGTCCTACGGAAAGTTTTTCTTCGACCCGATCTATAACGCCTTGATCGTCCGGCCGATGTTGGGCGTCGCCCGAGTGGCGGCGTGGCTCGACCGCCGGGCGATCGACGCGCTGGTTGACTTATGCGGACTGTCTCCCAAATTGGTTGGAGCCCTGCTGCGGCCGGCCCAAAACGGACTGGTGCAGTTCTATGCGCTGGCGATGGCGTTCGGCGTGTTGATTTTGTTGGGAATCGCGTTGATGTAGAGAGTATTTCAATCACGTTTAACAATAACCGGAGGCTAACGGCCTCCGGGCGATGGGAACAATGGGATCAATGGGAATGATGGGAGTTTTGATTCCCATTACTCCCATAATTCCCATATCTCCCATCAAGCAAAGCGTTTATGGATATTTTACTACTAACATCGCTGTTGCTCCCCTTAGCCGGGGCGTTGCTGCTCGGCGGCGGCCGAAATGCCGCCCGCTGGACGGCGCTCGTCGTTTCGCTGGCGGTGTTGGGCATTGCAGTCGTACTGGCGGCAGTGTTTCCCGGCGACGCCGCCCCTTTCGCCGAGACAAATTGGAATTGGCTGCGATGGCTCGATTCGTCGATCGACGTCCGCTTTCACATCGCCCTGGACGGGCTAAGCATCTGGCTGTTCGCGCTTACCGCGCTGCTCTCGGTCTCGGCCGTGTTGGTCGGCTGGGAAGCGATCGAGCAACAGGCGGCGCTCTATTACCGCCTGCTGTTGGTTCTGGAGACCGGCATGTTGGGAGTGTTCGTCGCCCGGGACATCATCCTCTTCTACGTCTTTTTCGAGTTCACGCTGATACCGTTGTTCTTTCTGATCGGCATCTGGGGGAGCAAAGATCGGCGCTGGGCCGCCGTGAAGTTTTTCCTTTTCGCGTTGGCCGGCAGCATGTTGACCTTCGTCGGGCTGCTGGCCGTCATCGTTTGGGTCTACAACCATCCGGCCGGCGGGGAAGCGGGGCGGCTGACCTTCTCCATCGCCGAACTGACCGCTTCGCTTCGCGAGCGGCCGATGGATTTTTCGATGCAGATTTGGGTGTTCCTCGCCCTGTTCGCCGGATTCGCCGTCAAGGCGCCGCTCTGGCCGCTGCATACATGGCTGCCGCTGGCGCACGTCGAGGCCCCGGCGGCGGGGAGTGTTTTGTTGGCCGGCGTGCTGCTGAAGGTGGGCGTGTACGGCTTCGCGCGGTTCAACCTGCCGATGCTGCCCGAGGCCGCCGCCGCACTGATGCCCTGGCTGTTGTGGATTTCGCTGGCCGGAATAATTTACGGGGCACTGGTCGCCCTGGCCCAAAGCGACGTCAAGCGGCTGATCGCCTATTCCAGCGTCAGCCACCTGGGCTTTTGCACGCTGGGACTGTTCGCCGCCAACCGGTTGGGGGTCGAGGGCGGGACGCTACAATTGGTCGGCCACGGCCTGGCGACCGGAGGGTTGTTCGCCGTGATCGGCATGATCTACGAGCGTTTCCATTCCCGCGAAATGACCGACTTCGGCGGCTTGGCGCGGCGGTTCCCCCGGCTGGCGTTTTTCGCGCTCATATTTACGCTCTCCAGCATTGCCTTGCCGGGCATGGCCGGATTCGCCGGCGAGTTTCCGCTGCTGGTCGGCGTGTTCCAACGCGGTTGGGCCGAGCCGATCCCCGGCTTCGCCGCGCAACTCCGCGCGATCGCAGTGCTGAGCCTCGCCGGCGTCGTGCTGGGCGCCTGGTACATGCTCTGGATGTATCAGCGCGTTTTTTTCGGGCCAGAACGGCTTGGAAGCAGTGGCCAGCGGCCAGCGGCCAGTGGCCGGAAGACCGATGCGGGAGACCTCTCGCCCCGCGAGATGTTTTGTCTCGCGCCGCTGGCCGCGGTGATTCTATGGGTCGGATTGCAGCCGGGGTTCTTTTTCGACCGCATGAGGCCGACCCTGGACGAGTTGATCGCCCCGGTGCGGGAGGCGTGCGAAACAGATGCGCGAGAGAGAGATGCGGTTGCGAAACCGCAAGCGGCACCCCCCCTCCCCCGCGACCGCAGTCGCGGGGCGTTCACACTAACAACTGATAACTAACAACTGATAACTGATAACTGATAACTGATAACTAACAACTCTCAAAATGACCTACGCCGACCTACGCCTCCTGTTGCCCGAGATCGTGCTGATTGCCGCAGCGGTGGCGATATACATGGGCGGGGCGTTTTTCAAGGCGCGGCAGGCTTGGAGTTGGGCGGCCGCCGCCGCGCTTCTGGCAGCCGCCGCCGCGCTGTGGCTCCAAACGCCGGATGCCACTGCCGGCTTGTCGGGTGCCACTGCTGGCTTGCCCAGCAGTGCCACCCCGTTTGTAGATTACGGTGGAGCGATCATTTCCGACCCCCTGGCCCGATACGTTCGCTGGTTTGCGTTGGCGGCCGCTGCGCTGCTGCTGCTGCCAATGGCGGGAAAACCGCTGCGTTTCGACGGTACGCCGGAATACATCGGCTCGATGCTGCTGACCGTCGCCGGATTGATGCTGGCTGCCGCCGCCGAGGACATCGTGCTGATCTTCGTGGCGTTGGAGTTGATTTCGATTCCCACATACATACTGCTATATCTCGGCCGCAACGACGCCGAGAGCCAGGAATCGGCCGCGAAGTATTTCTTCCTCAGCGTGCTGGCCTCCGCGATTCTTCTGTACGGGTTCAGTTTCCTTTACGGAGCGAGCGGCTCGACCTCGCTGGCGGACATCCGAGCGGCGATGGAAGGAGCTAAGCCGATCGCGCCGAGCGTAGTCGTTTTCGCCCGGCTGGCGATGGTGTTGATTTTCGCCGGTTTGTGTTTCAAGATCGCGGCCGTGCCGTTTCATTTTTATGCCCCGGATGTTTACCAGGGAACCACATATCCGAACGCGGCGTTGCTTTCCGTTCTGCCGAAGGCCGCCGGGTTCGTCGTCATGACGCGGATCATCGCGGCGGCCTTGCCCGATCTGTCGCCATATTCCTGGTCGATCGTGTTGGGCGTCGCGGTTTTGACGATGACCTTCGGCAACGTGATGGCCCTGTGGCAAAACGATTTCCGCCGGATGCTGGCCTATTCGTCGATCGCGCAGGCCGGCTACATGCTGCTGGCTCTGGGCGTGGCGCTCGCGTCCCGAGGAGTGACGAACGACTGGAACGGCCTCGGCGCGTTGTGGTTCTATCTGGCCACTTATGCGGCGGCTACGATAGGTGCCTTCGCCATAATGGAACATCTCGGCCGCGCCGACCGCCGGTTGGATTCGACTGACGAGTTGGCCGGCCTGGCGCGAAATCGCCCGGCGGCCGCCGCCGCGATGGCCGTCTGCATGTTCTCGCTGGCGGGCGTCCCGCCGTTGGCCGGTTTCTGGGGAAAGATGCTCGTATTCGGTGGCGCGTTGAATGTCGAGGCTCCGGCGGCGCGATGGTGGTTTATCCTAGCGGCCGTAGCCGGAGTGTTGAACGCGGCCGTTGCGGCCGCCTATTATTTGCGAGTGGTCGCCGTGATGTACTTCCGGCTGCCGTTGGCCGCGCCGTCGGCGCAAGGCGGCCGGGGGGCTTGGACGTCCGCCGTCGCCGCCGCGCTGGTGGTCGTTCTGGCGGGTCTGTTTCCCGGCCCGTTGATCAGCGCCGGAGACTTCCGCGGCGAACGATCGCCCCGCCGGAACACGGCAGTTCAGCGTGAATCGCCGCGCGGCAACGATCGGGAAACAAAACAGCCGTCACTCCAACCTGCCCCCACGGAAGTGGATTGGAGCGACGGCGACTGACAAAGCTCCTGCCCCGGATATTTGTCTTATTCGGCGGCCGATAATATTATCGAGGTTGTGTATGCCGCCTTGTTATCATACCATGTTCGGATAGGTCGGCATCAGCGAAAATATCTACCGTTGTGAACTCCAATGCCCAAACGACGCGCCAACGCCGCCGAGCTTGCCCGACTGTTCGATTCCGCCGGCCGGGAACTCTACATACTCGATGCGGATTTGACAATTGTGTATCTGAACCGGGCGTGCCGAGAGTGGCTAGGTTCTTTGTGCGAAGGACTTTCGGGCGTTCGCTGCGCATATCATTCCGACCCGGAAAAGACCGGCCCGGAGGCCGTGGCTGCTGGACTTTGCCCGCCGCCGATGGTGCTTTCGGGCGAGACTTGCACGGCCCCGGTGCATCGAGTCGATCTAACCGGAGGGGCAGAAAAAATCGCATCCCGACTCTGCCGTTTTATTCCCATCGGCGACGGTGAAGAAGAAATTATCGCCGTCGCCGCAATCCTCGAACCCGAGGGCCGATCCGTGGCGGACGCCGTTCGGCCGGCAGTCGATGATTCGGCGGAATCTGGAGCAATCGCGCTGCACGAACAGATCAGGCGTTTCCGCAATGAAATCGCCGCGCGTTGTCGCGCCGATCGGCTGATCGGCGGCGGGCCGGCCATGCAATTGGCACTCAGCCAGGTTAAGCTGGCCTCCGGCAGTCGAGCGAGCGTGCTGCTGGTCGGGCCGCCGGGCAGCGGGCGCCAACGTCTGGCCTCCGCCGTGCATTACGGAGGAGCGAATACGCAAACGGATGCCGCGCCCGTTTTCGCCGCGCTCGATTGTTCCCTGCTGGGCGTCGATCTGCTCGAGGCCGCCGCGTCGGCCGCCGCCCTGGCGGAAGCGCGCGAGACCAACGCCGGCGCGGATACGCTACTGCTGCACCGGATCGACGAACTCGCCGACGACGTGCAGGTCGAATTGCGCGACTTCCTCTCCCGCCGTTTGAGCGGTTGGCGGCTGGCGGCCACGGCAGCCGAGCCGCTGGTCGAGTTGTCGCGGCGGGGAAAGTTCCACGCCGAATTGGCCGCGCTGCTCAGCACGATCGTGGTCGAGTTGCCGCCGTTGTCGCAGCGCCGCGAAGACGTCCCCTTGCTCGCCCAAATGTTTCTCGAAGAGTGCAACGCTTTGGGCGAACGGCAGATCGGCGGCTTTTCGCCCGCCGCGCTCGATCGGCTCGACGCTTATCCTTGGCCGGGCAATCTCGACGAACTGGCCGCAGTCGTGGCCGAATCGCACCATCGCGCGTCGGGTCGGGAGATCGGCCCCGGCGATCTGCCCGAGCGGTTGCGGCTTGCGGCCCAAGCCGCCGCCCGGCCGCATCGCACAGACGAGACGATCGTGCTGGACGAGTTCCTTGCCCACGTGGAGCGGGAATTGATCCGTCGCGCTTTGGCCCGAGCAAAAGGAAACAAAGCCCGAGCCGCGCGGCTGCTCGGCGTTACACGCCCCCGCCTCTATCGACGCATGGTGCAGTTGGGGTTGGAATAGCGGTTAGTGGAGAGTGGAGAATGGAAAGTGAATGGTGGAGAGTGGAGAGTGAATAATGAATATTGGAGAGTGTAAAAACGCCCCGCGACTGCGTTCGCGGGGGGGGCGTGACATCCGCTTGCGGTTTCGCACTATACGGGTTCGCAGCTTACATAACACGAGACAATGGAAACAAACGCCGCAAGATTGATCGTCTGCGAACGCGATGGGCGTTGGGCCGCGGCGCTGCGGCGAGAGCTTTCCGGTTCGGGGGTTCGCGTCTGGGAAACTCGCACGGCCGCCGACTGCCGTCGCGAGTTGGCGGCAAGTCCCGCCTCGTTTGTGCTGGTGCAAATGTCCCGCAATCCGCTTGATACGCCGCGGATTGTGGAGTTGCTTGCGCGGGAGTTTCCCGCCGCGCGTTTCGCCGTTGCCGGCAAACGTTCGCAGGCCGTTCACGAGCGGCTGGCGCGCGAGGCCGGAGCGGTTCACTTTCTCTGTTCACCCCGCCGGATCGGCATATTGTCGCGCATGGCCTGCCGGCATCTGGCTCAAGTCCCCCCGCCGCAACAAAGCATGATCGAGCGAATTTGGGCGAGTCTTCCCTGGGGTAAAAAGTAGCGCGGTCGTCTTTCGGCCGGATCGAGGGCGGGGGTTGCATTTTCGCCGATCCGTTTTTCTTACCCCGTCGTCGTCAACCGCGGGAAGCTGCGCCGGGTGCGGGCTCGCTTTCATTTCGGGCGACTCTTCCGATTTCCGAAACCGCGTCGGCTATGCGGCGGGCATCGTTTGGCCCGCGGCGAATCGTCGTTTATCCGCCCGATTTTCTTGAATCTTTTTTTGACAAACAAATTTCATCGGGCATATAAGAGTATGGTTAAATTCATCGGCCCTCTTCGATGTGCGTGGACCTATACGAGAAGCATGAGATTGCCTCGTTCGGGTCCGACGCTGGGGGTGCTCGGACGGCATCTGAGCGCCCTCGAACGGCGCAATCGTCTGCGCCAACAGCAGGAAGACCTTAATGCCGGTCTGGTTGATTACGCGGCGCTGCCGCCCTATCCGGCACGCCCCAGACCGCCATCGTAGTGCGTCGCGTTTCTCTACTCTTTGCCAAGGAGGACCGCTTAAACTGACGTGGGGTAAATTTCTTTTTTCTCTTTCCACAAAAAGGAGGTAGTCTCGATCGAAGAAGTCGTAAATGTCTCCCGCGGCGCGTTTGCCGCTTAATGGACGTCATGCAATAATCGGAGGGTAAAACGGCGGACTAATAATCCGCGCCCCCAGTAACGTGCCCATGCACGTAGCACGTCCCAGCGGCAAGCGCGTCGGTTTTTTTTGCGCTCGCTATCGAGAATAACCGCTTGTGGCTTCACCGGTTCCGCTGAAAACAATCATTCAATCGCTTTCGCGGCCGCTTCGACTTCCCTGAAAGCGGCGTCGCGCGGGGCCGCGGCGCCCTCGCGCAACTCGGCCAACAAGCCGCCGAGAAGTTCCCTTTCCAACCATTCCGCCAGCCACTCGGCCCTTTGCCGGGCGTAGCGGGCTTGCAGCCGTCCGAACAACCTGCCGGCGGCCTGCCGGACGCCTTCGCCGGTGGTGCTGACAATTGCATCGCCGCCGCCGGCGATGCCGCCGGCGATGGCGGCCTCGGTGGCGAGATGCCCCGCCGTGGCTCCGGCCGCTTGCGCCGCCGCCTGACCGGCCAGATCTCCGGCAAATGCATCGCCGCCGCCGGCGATGCCGCCGGCGATGGCGGCCTCGGTGGCGAGATGCCCCGCCGTGGCTCCGGCCGCTTGCGCCGCCGCCTGACCGGCCAGATCTCCGGCAAAGTGCAGGCCGGTGCAGAACAGGGTGACGGTCAGTGCCGGTCTGGCCAGCGCCGCCGCGCGGTCGAGCGATTGCAGGAATCGTACCGCTCGGGGATTGCCCGACCGCCATGCCTCCAATTCCGCCCGTAAAAAATCGCGGTAATCTTTATCGACCGCCGGCAGGGATTCGTGGGCCAACCGCACCCGTTCGAGAATGTCGGCCCTGGCGCGTCCGCCGAGCAATCGCTGCAGTCTTGGGCGGAGCACGTCGTTGCCCACCGATGAAAGGCGGCCCAATTCGTCGAGCAGTTTTCCCACGGCCAAGACGACCGTTTCCCGCTCGCGTTGTTGGAATCCGGCCAAGGGGTCGGCGTGCTGCTTGGCCATCGAGTTCCAAGCGGTTCTAAGGGGCCAAGTCGCGCCGCGGCCCAGCGAGCGGTAGAATCCATGCACCCGGCGCGACCAGGGCGGCCGCGAGTCGTTCCACCAGTAGTGGATTTCATCGACCAATACGGCGGCCGGCAACGAAGGCCAGGCGACCCGCGCCAGTTCGGTCGCGGCGAGGGCGTCGGCGGCGCGCGAAAATTCACCGGCCGCCGCGCGGATCGAATCGAGATAGGCCGGCAGCCCGTTGTGCGGATCGAGCATCCGTCGAATAGCCCCGCGAAAGGTGCGGATTTTTATCTCGTCGAATCGCAAGGCGGCCAGATCGGCGCGGAGGTCGGCGGCCGGCAAAGCAGCCTCCGCCCCCGGCGGCGGAGGCACGTCGGGCGGAATCGCGTAAAACGGCAGCCGCAACTCCTCGGCAGCGCGGCGATCGTAAGGAACCGCGTAGACCAGCTCCGGCCGCGCGCCGGTGTTCTCGCGAAACGTCGCCAGCCAGCGGGGCCAATACTCGGCGTCGGACGACACGTCGCATTGGTTGAAGACGACGACGATCGGCTTGTCGGCCTCGACCGCCGTGCGAAAGAAGCGTTTCACGGCGGCATCGTTGTATTTTTGTTGGGTCAAAACGGCCACCAGCACGTCGGCCGTTTGGCGAATGGCCTTGGCCCGCCGCCAGTTGACCTCGGCGTCGGAATCGACGTCGGGCGCGTCGAGCAGCAGCAGCCGCGGCGGCACGTTTTTCCCCTCGCGCCAGAACATCAGGTCTTCCGGCGACTCGCCCAGCGGATCGGAGGGCGACCGCCAGTCGCATAGTTTGAATCGCTCGAACAATCGGGCGAGCAGGCGGCGATCGGCCAACTCCGCGGGTACGAGGCAAACCGGATGTTTGGTGCCTGCGGCCAAGGGGCTTGCCGCGCTGGCCGGCTCGCCGGCCAAATGGTTGAAGACCACCGACTTGCCGATATTCGTTCCACCGACAATCGCCGCGACCAGCAGCGGCGGGAGATCAAGCTCGGCGAGCAGCTTGTTTTGCAGCAGATCGAACCACTCTTCGCCGTCCGGCGGCGGGATTCCCAACGCGGCCGCACGGCCCGACAACGCGCGAATCGCTCGATCGAGCCGCCGCACTTGATCGGCGAAGGATTGGTACGTCGGCGGATCGTTCATGCGACGGGAACCTTCTCCAAAACCGAAACACTTCAGGCGTAAGCAGCTATTTCATGCAACTGGTTCCCTTCCCAAAACCACCGCTGCCGCTTGGCCGTGGGGGGTGTGGGCGAGAACCAGGGCCGTCGGCCGCTCCAGCGGCGCGGGCTTGCCGCTAACGACGTTCACCGGACAGAGCGGATCGGGCCGCTCGTAGTTGAGTGTGGGCGGAATCAGTTCTGCACGCAAGGCCAACGCGCACATCACCGCTTCCAACGCGCCCGCCGCCGGACCGAGGTGCCCGAAATAGCTCTTTGCCCCCGTGACCGGAACGTCGCCGAGCGCCGCGCGGATCGCCTGGGCCTCGAGACGGTCTTCCTCGACGGTGCTAAGGCCGTGGGCCGCCACGAATCCAATATCGTCGGGCTGGAGACCGGCGTCGGCCACGGCCGTCAGGATCGCGCGGCGGACGGCCTCGTCCAAGCTCTTTTTTCCTGGTGCGAAGACCGAAGCGCAGCCGAGCACGCGGCCCAGTATGGGAACGCCGCGGGCTTGGGCGCGTTCGCGCGTTTCGAGCAACATGGCCCCGGCCCCCTCGCCGTTGACCAGTCCGTCGCGGTCGGCGTCGAAGGGGCGGCAGGCCGCCTCGGGCGAGTCGCCGCGCCGCGAAAGATCGCCATCGTGGCTCCGCATCCAAGACGCCGGATGCAGCCGCACGCCCACCCCGCCGGCGATCATCGCGTCGGCCTGCCCGCGCTCCAAAACGCGAGCCGCCTCGGCAAAGGCCGATACGCTCGATACATCGCCGAGAGTGATGGTGTTGTTCGGGCCGTAGGCATTCTGGGCAATTCCGATGTGGCAGGCGGGCATGTTCGGCAAATACTTCAGCATCCACAGCGGGAACAATTCGGACATCGCTGCTTGGCCCCAACGGCTGAAATCGAACTTGCCATCGACCATACAGGCGCGATAGGGCGCGGCCAGTTCTTCGATGTCGCAGGGGATGATGCCGGCCCCGAAAACCACCCCCAATCGCTCAGGCGCGGCAGGTTTTTCCGGCAATGCGGCGTCGGCACAAGCCAGATCGGCCGCCGCGAACCCCAACTGAATGTCGCGGCTCATCACCTTCAGACTCTTCCGCGGCCGAACGTACTGTTTTGGATCGAAATCGACGACCGCGCCGCCGATCGGAGGGGGCAACGAGGGATCGTCGTATAGGTCGAGACGGCGGACGCCGCTGCGGCCCTCGATGAAAGAATCCCAGAACGGTCCCTTGCCGATCCCCGTCGGACTGACCGCGCCCAAGCCGGTTATTACAATTTCTTGCCGGAACGCCATGATGTGCGAATCGCCCTCTGCTGCGTTTGTCTATAATCCATTTATCCTAGCTTTCCTGAACCTGGGGTACAAGTGGAGGTATCGTCGCGGAGGCCTTCACGTCAAGACGAACGAGGCAATTTGGCTTGGAAAAATCGGTGTGAAGTTAGGTAAGAACTGGCTCTGATGAACCCTCAATTATGATTTGCTGTACTAGACCCCCGTGAATGCAGGGGGGGCAGCGTTGCGGATACTCCACGCCGTGACCCCGGTGTGTTCACCGGGGGCTAAATATAAACGATATTGGGACAGCCCCCAGTGAACGCTTACAAAAAAGTATGAAAATCACTAGCCCCCCTCCCCTCCGCAGGGCGGCATTGTGTTTTTCTCGAAAACAGCCCGGCCGATTTTTTTCTGGGTTTACCGCTTGCATGTTACAGCGAACTTGCTATGCTACTATCAATTAGCGGCGGCCGTCGGGGCTGCCCTCGGGGAGCGAGGGACTTTAGTATCGTTGCACGGCTCGAAGTAAGCAACCTCTCATCTATTGCGAGAATTGTCTAACATTCCACCGTCCACCGTGTTTATCCCGCGATACCCGTTTGTTTCAATTTAGTGCGCCGTCGCCTCCGTGCGCCGGTGCCATGCAAGGAGTAATCCGAGGGATGTCGAAGAAATTGTTTGTCGGCGGGTTGAGTTGGGGTACCACGGACGATGGCCTACACGGCGCCTTCTCCCAGTTTGGCGAGATTGTCGAAGCCAAGGTTATCACGGATCGAGAGACCGGCCGCTCGCGCGGATTCGGTTTCATCACTTTCGCCGACGATGACGGCGCGAATCAGGCTGTGGCCGCGATGGACGGCGCCGAATTGGACGGTCGGACCATCAAGGTCAACGAGGCCCAAGACAAGCCGGCTCGAAGCGGTGGCGGCGGTGGCGGTCGCGGCGGTCGCGGCGGCGGTCGCGGCGGATACGGCGGCGGTGGACGCGGACGCGACAGTTGGTAAGCGCCCCCTTTACGCCAATCAAAAAAACTTCTGGCGGCCATCCGGCGTCCATCATTCGCCGGATGGTTGCCGATTTTCGTTTCGTCGGAACTGCCGATGGCGGCTTCGGCAATTTCGGGGTATAGTGTCGCGGGGCTTCCCGACCTTGCGTTAATCGGGGTTGCGCTGCATTTCCGAGCGTGCTTTTCGTCCCCCCTCCCGTCATTCCCCTGTCATATACTGCCCACCCAGTTTTCCACGCCATCCGCCCATTATGTCCCCCGCAGACTTAATTTTCAGAAAATAATCCGCTATTTGTCAGGAATCCTCAGGCAACGGACTATAGGCTGGTGGAGATCGGCTCTTGATTCCGGCGGCGTTGCTTTTCCTACGTTAAGTGAGTGGGTTTTTCAATGTCCTTTTGGATTGCGGGCGTGGGTTCCGAAATGCCTGCCTATCAGCTTTTACCAAAGGAGAATCACGATGAATACGACGAAAAGGTCGGTATTGTTCTGGCTGCCGGCCCTGGCCATGCTTTTCGCACTGACCAATTCGGCATCGGCATCGATCAAGTGGGTCGAGAAACCATTGTATCTCTTCGGAGCAAATACGGACGGCGACCAAAAATGGAACAAGACGGACGAAGGCCCCACACGCAATACTGACGAAGGTATCTGCGCTGCCGTGGCTATTGCAAACTCCTTCGCGTACCTCTATCAGCGCTATCCAGGCGTTTACCATGATACGGGCTTGATCCCGCTGGGTACGGATAATGCTTTAGATGTCGGTGACTTGAATACTCTGCGTGATAATCTCGCCGGTTTAATCTACGGGAACGGAAGCGCCAAGGAGATTTGGGATGCAAAGCGCTCTTGGCTGTCTGAAAACGCGCCCGGAACGACGACCATGGATGGTCAGGTGTATCTGTCGGGCACGGATCTCAGTACGTGGATCGGGGGAAGCGTACTCGAGAACAAAAATCCCGACTTCGAGTTCCTGTGGATGGAGATCGTAAAATGCGAGGATGTTGAATTGGGGATACGCCCTTTGTCCGGGAATAGCGATTGGCATTCCGTCACGCTGACCGGCGTTGCCTGGGATGACAGCAACGGCGATGGCATATATCAGCCCGGCGAGACTCCCCTGAAAATGCAATACCTCGATCCGAACGGAGCCTTCACAACGGGAGACGATGGAACCCCGTTTGGCCCCATGGCTGATCTCACTTGGAACTCCGACGAAAGCCGTTTGGAATTCTACTATTGGGGTGATGAAGACGAAGAGGGCAATCCAGTACTCTGGTCGATCTATCGTGCGTATTCTGAAAGCCCCATCCCCGAACCCGCCGCCATCATCGTCTGGTCGTTGTTGAGTCTGGTTGCCGTCGGCTACTGCGTCCGGCGAAGGCGGAAGCGGTAGGGACGATTGCCGCGCCGTCGTTGTGCATTTGGGCCGGAAAAGTGCAGATTCAAGAGGTTTCGCGGTGCTTTAGGCTGCGGTTTACTTCTGTATTAGGGTTTACCCTGTATGTGGAAATACCGTTCCATTGATATACCTTGCATATGCGGTAGAATCAGAACGATTGATGAAAAATCGTATTTCATATCAGTTACCAGCTATCATTTCTTGCAGGTATAACATCATGCTTTATCGCTCGTTCCTGATTTTATCGGCGGCTCTTTCGACTGTGCTGATGTATCCCCAACCGCCGGCCGCGGCGACGGAGCAAACCACGCTCAAGTTGCACGTGTCGTGGGGCCATCGCTCAAAAGCCGGGACGCCGTTTTTCTTCCAACCGGCGGGCGAGGGCCTGACGATCGCCGATGTCCGGGGCGCCGGGTTGGAAGCCGGCGAGGGGCGGCGCGACGGCGCGTGGAAAACGCGGGCGGGCGGCGACGACGTCGACGCCGCGACGCTCAATCTGAACTTCGCCGACGTGCCGATCAAGGAACTCGACAAGATCGACTATTTCTGGCAGGACTTGATCTTGCAAAGCGACCCGGACACCGCACGGCGGCTGAAGCAAGACCCCGCTATTCGCCGCGACGAGCGCAAATTGACGATATTCATGGACGCCGAAGGGACTTTGGGATTCAGCGTCACCGTGGATCAACTGTTCGAGCAGAAGGCGATGTGGATTCCCTCGCTGGACGTTTATCTGGCGGTGGGCGATTCGCCGGCGCCGTTCGAGGAATACTGGAAGACAATTGAGCCGCTTGCCGACTCGCGGATACTCGACCGCGTGGCCGCCGAGCCGGAGGCCGTTTACGCCGACTTCACCGCCCGCTGGGCCGACGTTGGCGGGCCGGCCTACGTTCCGCCCGGCGAAGTCCTGCCCGGCCACGTCATCGGCCTGTCTTGGGACAGTTCGATTCACAAGTTCGGCGTGCATCGCGCGGCGGGGGTTTGGAACGATCTGGCCAACCCCGACCGGTTTCGGCTGGAGTTCGACTTCGACAGGTACGATCCGGAGTTGCCGAAGGTCTGGCGCGGCCAATCGCTGCACGACGGCCTGCCTGTCGTGACGACCGTATTCGAGCGCGACGGCGTCCGTTACGAGTTCGAGCAATTCGCCTACCCTCTCGATGGCCCGCCGGCGGAGCGTCGCGGCGACGTGCCCGTGACGCTGATGCTAAAAGCGACCCTCAAGAATCTCGCCTCGCGGCCCAAGACGTTCGAGTTGCGGATGCGGCACCGCCGCGCGTTCGATGCGGCGGACAGATTCGATCTGGACGCCGCAAAAGCCGCCGACGCCTTGTGGATCGAGCGGAACGACAATCGCGGCGTCCTGCTGGCGGTTCAAGGGCGCGACGCGGCCGGCGGAATCTTCGAGCGGCAGGCGGAAAAACCGTCGCGCGACCGACCCATACCCGAAACCAAGGAATTGCCCTGGGCGGCGGGCGTGGTGCGCGTGCCCATCGTGCTGCAACCGGGCGAGACGCGCGAAGTCATCATCAAGCTGCCCTCGCCTGTCGTGGCGGAAAAGGATCGAGCCAAGCTGCTCGCGCTGGACTATGCGACGGCCCGCAAAGCGACGATCGAATTCTGGTCCGATTATCTGGCGCGCGGGGCGCGATTCGACGTGCCGGAAAAGAAGGTCAACGAGTTGTTTCGGGCGAACTTGTGGCACGCCCTGCGGCTGCCGCGCCGCCACGGCGGCCAGGGCAAGGACGTGAAAATCGACCTGCCCTACTCCAACTTCTGGTACGAACAGCTCGGCACGCCCTGGCCGGTCAACCAGGCGGTGTATGTCGATTACATGCTCTTCAACCTGCGCGGATACCACGACGTCTCGCTGGAGGAACTGCTGGCGATCTATCGCAACACCCAGCAGGCCGACGGGCGCGTCGGCGGCATGGCCACCTGGGGTTCATACACCCCGGCCATGCTCTATGCATCGGCAAAATACTATTTGCTTTCCGACGACCGCGCGGGCATGGAGCAACTGTTGCCACCGACGATAAAGGCCCTCGATTGGTGCCTGGGCGAAATCCGTCGCACATCGAGCGCGTCCGGGCTGCAAAAAGGGCTCTTCGTCGCCCGGCTGAACGATTGCACCGGACAAGGCGTTTGGGCGTTCAACCAGGCGTATCTTTATGCGGGCCTGGAAACCCTCGGCCGGGCGCTGCAACGCTACGGGCACCCTCGCGCCCAGGAATGTCTCGACGCGGCGCGAGAGTTTCGCGGCGTGGTCGAGCGGGCCTTCGCCGCCGCAACGGTCCAGTCGCCCCTAGTGCAACTCCGAGATCACACGTGGACGCCATACGTGCCCTGCGAAGCGCTCACGCCGCGGCGGATCGTGGAACAGTGGTACCCCACCGACGTTGACACCGGGGCGGTCCATCTGCCGCGGCTCGGCGCCCTGCCCGCTGCCGGACGCCTGGCCAACGCACTGCTCCACGACCACGAGGACAACCTGTTCTACAAAGGCTGGGGCATGGCAAACGAGCCGGTCTACAACCAGCAGGCCACGGCCTATCTCCGGCGCGACGAGCCGAAGGCCGTCGTTCGGGCCTTTTACAGCATGATGGCCTGCGCCTTCAGCCACACGGCGCTCGAACCGATCGAACACCGCTGGAAATGGGGCCACGTCTTCGGCCCGCCCAGCACCGACGGGGCCTGGTTCGAGCTGTATCGCAACATGCTGGTCCGCGAGGGCGAAAACGACAGCCTGATTCTCTTTCAGGCGCCGCCGCGAAAATGGCTCGCCGACGGCTGCCGCATCTCGGTCGAGAGGGCACCGACGGAATACGGCCCGCTCTCGGCGACGCTCGACAGCCGGGCGGCCAAGGACGAAATCTCCGCCGAGATCGAAACCAAGTTCCCGCCCAACCGCGAACCGAAAAACTTGTTCGTCCGCTTCCGCCACCCCGACGGCAAGCCCATCCGCTCGGCGACGGTCAACGGCGCGGCTTGGCCGTCGATCGACCGGGAAAAGGAGTGGATAGCCATTCCCAACCCAGCCGCCGGACGTTATTCGATCGTGGTAACTTATTAACCTGGGCGTTCGCGGGAGTTGCCCTCCATACTCCGGCAGCATCAGCACGGCCTCGCCCAACACGGCCATAACGGTATCGAAAACGGCCCTCGCGCCAATCTTCTCGCAAGAGATGGGTAGGGCCGAGAGGTGGCGCGAGGATATAAAACTGCCGTACTTCTTTCCGTTGCGATGCCGCCAGGTCTCGGCGACGCGGCCTTGCACGGCGAACAGCACCGGCTTCATGCGAATCAGCCGCAACGCCGGATGAACGTATTCATCACCGCTCGCGTCAGTCGCGGTCGGTGCAACGTGTGCTGTATCTTCGTTTCCATCGTTAGCGCACGGTGAAACGCCGTTTTCTGCGTTGTTCGGGAGTTGGTCAGCAGGATTGCGAATTTCCATTTTAGTACTCCCCGGTCGTTTGGGCAAAAAGGGAAGGCGGGGAAAGCTGGGGTCGCACGGGGAGTTCCGCGTTGTTCGGCGCGTTTTGGGCGTTTTCGGGTCGCGTGTGGATTTTCTTTTTGCAAACATGGCAGG